>Ga0351875_1025_pt1 | contig 42713 bp, 30 predicted proteins | sample BONcelFGM3001C14_FD_206784 | JGI IMG/M metagenome (GOLD analysis project Ga0351875, IMG submission 206784) | Enriched cells from coal bed in the Powder River Basin, Montana, United States - BONCAT cells FGM rep3 HSBNCT.FGM.300.1.C14 ... | reverse complement strand
TCCCATTTTGGTGCTGAATCCAACCACAAGGAAAATGAAAGCAAGTTTCAGCCAAAACGTGTTTACATTCTGAAGGTGGCCGGGGATGTCTGAGAAAGAGAGGTTAACCGAATTTGCTTCCTGTAATGCTTTGCTTAAAAATACAATTCCGACAAAAGCGAAGGTAATTCCGATGGAGCAGATGAAAACATATTTCCAGGTGGCTTCCAGTGTGAGGTGGGTTCGTTCGTGATAAATTAAAACGGCAACGCTTAACGTGGTTGCTTCAATGACTACCCACATGATACCAATGGTAGCCGCCAGATAAACACAAGTCATTGCCGCGATCAGAATAATCAATGCTGCAAAGTAAATACTTTGATTACGGCTGCTATCCATTCTGTTCTGAAGATAAAGGTAGCTATGAAAAATAGTGGTATAGCTCAGAATGGTCAACACGAAAAGAAAAAGAACACCCAGGGAATCATAATAAAAGTTCCCATCAAGCTCGGGTGTGTTAATATGAAAGAAGCCATAAAAGGCGATAGCAGTCTGGGTTAAAAGAAATAGGAGCAGTAGGAGGATCCGAATTTTTGAGTTCCGGTTTATCATGCTTCCAATTCCAAGCAGCAAAATAATGATCAGGTAATATCCAAACATGGAAATTAATCTTTTAGATTTGATAAATTATCTACACTCATCGCTTCAAAGGTGTCACCAATCCTGTTGGTAAAAATTCCAAGGACCAGTACGCTTACGAAAATATCCAGCATGATTCCTATATTGACCAGCATGGTCATTTCACTTCCCAGCGCAAGCGATAAAACAAAAATGCCATTTTCAATAATTAAATAGCCCATCACATGTGTAATGATCTTCCGACGTGAAATAATAAAGTAAAGCCCTGTAAATAATGCTGATAATGCGACCACAAAAAATATCTTATCCATTTCCTGATCCTTGATACTATTGACCAGCAATATGGAAACAACACAAATCATGGTCACAATAATTAATGAAATGAAATTGGGCAGGTAAGGCTCAGCTTCCCGGCTAATCTTATTGTGTTTAATGATGTATGCCAGAAATAGGGGAACTGCCAGCGATTTAAAAATTATGGTTTCCATCAGGATGAGGACCAGGTTGACTGGATTAATTTCATTCAATTGGATAAAAACGACTGTAAAAAGCAACACTCCCTGAAATGCCAGAACTTTAATATATGTTAGCAGTCGGTTTGCAATAGCCACAAAAAACAATGTGATTAAAAAGGTAATTAACAGGACATTTATCATATGAATTAATTTTATCGTTAGACAAATTTTCCTAAAACCATAAGCACGCCGAAAAATATCAATAAGCTTACCGATGTGAGCGCGAAAATAAACTGGGCATTATGGCTCATCCTGAACCGTGCCATGAACGATTCGATGGTTCCCGTGATGACTGCTGCTAAAATCTGGATGGCAAAGAACATTGGAATCGTATATTCATAAGGAAACATTCCGATAAATAAGTTCACGATAAGCGCTCCATAGATGGCAAACTTTAGCAATCCGGCCGAGAGAATCAACCCAAGATCGAATCCGCTATTATCCAGGATCATCACTTCGTGAATCATGGTTAATTCGAGATGTGTTTTAGGATCATCAATAGGCATACGACTATTTTCAATCATCATGATCATGCCTAAAACAAAGGCTGCAAGCACTGCCAGGGCATAACTAATGGGTGATCCCAGGTGTAATGCGGCAAAAATTTCCTGAAAAGAGGTTTGTCCGGTGAGCAAAGCCATCGAACCTAAAAGAATGAAGAAAGCAGGTTCGGCAAACATGGAGTAAAGTGCTTCACGGCTTGCTCCCATACCCTCGAAACTACTTCCGGTATCCATGGCTGAAATGATACTGAAGAACTTTCCCAGAGCCAGAACATAGGCGAAGAAAATAAAATCACCATTGAAACTGATAAACCCTTTCGATTGGCCAAAGGGAACCACAAGCATAGCCATAATGACCGACGAAAAATAAATGGTCGGAGCTATCTGAAAAATAAAACTCGTGGTTGTACTATATACCGCTCCTTTCTTAAAGAGCCGGATGATATCTCTTACTGGTTGAAAAATGTCTGGTCCTTTTCGTCCCGACAAGATGCTTTTAGTACGATTTATCACCCCCGTAAAAAAGAATGCTGCCAAAAAGATTAAACTAAAACTGAGCATAACTATAGGCGTTTTAAAAAGTCAATGAACCAGGATATCGTATCGAAAATCATAGGAATAAAAATGACTCCAATAATAAACAGAACTCCATATAATATGTAAGACTGCAGACTGCCGTTCTGAATAAACAAAAACCGTTTCAGAAGTGATTTGAACGCCTTAACAGGTTTGTCGATCAGCCATTTTTCCAACTCATCATAGGCGTGTGATTCGTAGGTACTTTCAGCCGGGAATATGCCAATCACCCCTTTTTCTTTTTTCGAAAATAACAGCGTAGGTTTATTTAATTTAACATACGATCTCACAAACGAACCTGCTGTATATTGCAGTTTCGCTGTTGGTGCAATATACCCGCATCCCCAGGTAGAACCAATGGCAACCATCCGCTTACGCAAAACCCATCTCCTGAATAAGAAGATCATCAAGGTAAGCAAGATCAATCCTAAAACGGCAATGCTGATGTGTGTTAAAACTCCGAACGCTTCTCCCTGTAATGTCTTATTTACCACTCCGTGAATTCCAGTAAATAGTTCAATTGGCCGTTGAAGAATGTGCAGGAATAGTTGGGGGAAGACGCCAATAAAAAGAATGAAAAATGCGATGAAATAGAACGGAAGAAGTTGAAGAAACGGGCCCTCTTTCACTTCATGCTGGAACTCCTTACGTGCATTTCCCAGGAAAACAATTCCAAAGGCTTTTGTAAAACACAACATAGCCAGTCCGCCGATCAGCACCAATCCAAGAATCAAAAAAAGAATAAAAATCAGAGAGCCTAATGCTGCGCTCTGCAACCACTGATATAAACCTGTATAAATAATAAACTCTGATATAAATCCATTAAAAGGGGGGATTCCTGAAATAGCGACTGCTGCAATTAAAAACAAGAAGGTTGTCTGTGGCATCTTTTTAATCAATCCACCCAGATGTTCAATATTTAATGTATGTGTTGCCTGGTAGACCATCCCCGCAGTAAAAAATAAAAGCGACTTAAATAAGGCATGATTCGCTGTATGCAACAATGCTGCCGCAAACCCCAGGGATGCGATTACCAGATTCCCTGTCCCCATGCCAATGCATCCGATCCCGATCCCGATTCCGATGATCCCAATATTTTCTACACTGTGATATGCAAGTAATTTCTTGAGGTCGTGTTGTACGATAGCCAGCATGACGCCATATAATCCTGAGATCAGGGAAATCGTCAAGATCATATATCCGATCGAAGTAAAATCTGCCTTAATCAGAAGAAGCATACGAAGGATGCCGTAAATACCACATTTTATAATGACACCCGACATGATCCCTGAGATATGGGCCGGCGCTGCAGGATGGGCATACGGCAACCAGGTGTGGAATGGTACAAATCCCGATTTGATGGCAAAACCAACGAAAAACAGGATAAATAAAAATAAAGCGACTGAACCCGTTTGGGTTGAACTGAAGGTTGTTATCGCCTGGAAATCATAACTCCCTGTTTTAAAGAACACCCATAAAAAACCAACCACGAGTAATACAACACAAATGTGAGATTGAATCAGATAATTGATGCCGGCTCTTAGGGTGATCTCTTTTTCGTGTTCAAATGTAACGCATAAAAAGGCCGAGAACATCATTATTTCCCAAGCAATCAGAAATGCAATGCTGTTTTGAATAGCCATCAGGCTAACGATGGCTGTGTATAACATGACAAACGAGATGGCATGCAGGGAAACTTTTTTCCGTTGGCCCTTATAGGCATTCATATAGAAAAGCCCATACCACCCACCGGTAATAAACACAAAGTTGATGATTACGATGAACCAACCCGACAGTGCATCAATTCGTACGGGTATCTGACCTGTTATCACACTTCCCGGCAGACTGTAGCTGACAACCTCCCCGGTCAGGCTCTGGATTGCCAAATATCCTGAAATAAGAGAATTCAGTAAAACAATAGTAAAGGCAATTATGCCTTTCATCCTTACAGTAAGAAATGGAATCAGTAAAACTCCTGTGATGCAGATCAATATAAATGCGATGACGAAAGTCACTTTAAGATATTAAACATGGTTAGCATGAAGATGACTAGAATAACAACAATCCCATACAGTACATATGATTGTGTCCGCCCATTTTGAATAAACCTAAAATATCCGGAACCTTTCATCAGGTACGTTGTAATCCTGTCAATAATATTGAACTCAAAAAAATCGAGATAGTATGAATGATATGTTCTCTTTCCCGGAAATATTTCATCCGGCTTCAACTCCTGGAACTGCTTTTCTTCAATCAGGAGAAAATTAAAAATTTTTCCTAATGGCTTGGAAAATGATTTGCCTGTATACTGCATGGAACTGTTTGGAGCACCATATCCGCATCCCCATGTTGTTCTCATGGCTTCTGTCCTTCTTTTCACAACAGTTGAACGGATCAGCCAGGTAAGTCCGGTCAGGCCAATGAGCAGGAGCGAAAACAAGCCAATATTGGCTGTGGTTTTAGAATAAAACCCAACGTTAATTCCATTCAGGGAAACAGCCGTACTCATTCCCGTTAGAGCGTCCTTAATAATTGTTAGATAGATTTGTGGGACAATTGCAATGCTCATCATGAAGGCGATAATAATATACTGGGGGATCAGCATAAGGGAGGTAACTTCATGGGGTTTGTGCTGAAGAGTATCCCGTGGCTGACCCAAAAAAATAGTCCCAAATGTTTTGGTAAATGTAAGCACCGACAGGCCGCCGATTACACTGAGTCCTGCTAATGCCAGGATTATCAGCATCATTTGATAAATGGAATTTGTGTGCATTCCTTCGATTAAACCACTATAAATGATAAACTCGGAGACAAACCCATTGAATGGTGGCATTCCTCCGATAGCAATGGACCCAATGAGGAAAATGGCAGCTGTTTTCGGCATGTTTCTGATCAGTCCGCCTAGCTTTTCCATATTGCGGGTATGTGTCTGTTGAAATATCGATCCTGTCGAATAAAAAAGTAACGATTTAAATAACGCATGATTTAACACATGCAACAGGGCTCCACCGAATCCAAGAAAATACATCAATGGAGAATAGGTCCCCATGCCTATTAATCCAATACCGATACCAATACCGATAATACCAATATTCTCAATGGTGCAATAAGCAAGCATCCTTTTGAAATCGCGCTGAACCGATGCGTTAACGATTCCATAAATCCCGGTTAATACCGAGAGGGTTATAATGATTTCTCCTAGTAAAATAAAATCTGATTGCAGGTAGCTGATCATCCTAATGATCCCATAGATGCCAAGTTTTACTATAACTCCCGACATGACTCCGGAAATATGCGATGGTGCGGCAGGATGGGCATGAGGCAACCAACTATGCAAAGGAATGAACCCTGCCTTTAATCCGAATCCTGCAAAAAATACTAAAAATAAGCCCAGGTTTGGATTCCCCTGAAAAAATGTCCCGATGGCATCGAAGTCCAAAGAACCTGTCTTGCTGTACACCCAAATAAAACCGACCGTCAGAAGTACAACGCTGATATGCATTTGAACCAGATAATTTATACCTGCTTTGAGTGTTTGAGTAGAATGATGGTCAAATATCACTAAAAACATAGATGATAGTGACATGATCTCCCAGGCAATCAGAAAAGCAAATCCGTTCTGCAACATGCAAACCCAAACCATTGAAAAGTAGAACAGGACAAATAAAGACCAGTGGATGGTCAGTTTTGAAGCATCGTTTTGATAATCTTTCAGGTAACCTGTTCCATAAAAGGCTCCTGTGAGGGAAGTAAAATTGATGATCAGGATAAACCAAGCAGACAATCCATCAATATGAATTGAAACATCCCCCAAAAAGAATCCGGCGTAGAATGATAAATCGACAACCTGGCCACTCAAGGCCGAAACAGCCATATATCCTGAAGCTAACGAACCCAGGAGTACGGCAAAAGCAGCGGCATAAGGTTTAGATTTTGATGGGATTATTGATATTAGAACAATAGCTAAAAGTAGGATAACCCAACTAAAATTGATCAATTCTATCATTCCAGACATTCTATCTGCAGGCGATCAAAATTTTTTTCAAAATTAGGCAAAATTCTGTTTCAGTAGAATCTAATGGTTCATCCTGTTTTCATACCTTTTGATAACTTCTTGTTTCTTTGTCGGGTCAGATATAAAAATGACTGTTTTACCGTCATCCATAATAACGGGAAATTTATCCTTTAGTGACCCATCCTCTTTCTTCTCTTTGTGTTGAAACTTCTGAAAATTCATAAGATTAAACTTGCTGTCAATTGTATCACCCTTCATTATACGGTGGTTTTTCGGCAAGGTACATTTTATTTGTGACAATCGGAAGCGTTTGCAATAAGTTCTGTTCGTGGAAGAAACGTGACTAAATGCAGATAAGTGCTCAATAAAGTAACAAGACATTTTGACTAAAAGCTGATCCTTCCGTTTTTTATTTCTAATTTCGAATTCCAGTTTTCAAATCACCTAATATCCTATCATGACCGATTCACCTCCTTACCTACGACCCTCCTGGGACGAATATTTCATGGAAGTTGCCAATACCGTTGCCAAGCGGGCTACCTGTGACCGTGGCCGGAGTGGATGTGTAATTGCACGCGACAAGCAGATCCTGGTTACAGGGTATGTTGGAAGTCCCAGAGGATTGCCTCATTGTGACGAAATAGGCCATTTGTTGAAGCATGTCACCCACGAAGACGGACGCATCTCCCAGCACTGCATGCGAACCGTTCATGCCGAACAAAACGCGATATGCCAGGCTGCCCGGTTGGGAATCCCGTTGGAGGGCGCTACACTCTACTGCCGGATGACTCCCTGCCGTACCTGTGCCATGCTGATCATCAACTGCGGGATTGTGCGCGTGGTTTGTCAGCGCAAATACCACGACGGCCGCGATTCTGAGGAGATGTTTACCAAAGCGGGTGTTTCGCTCGAGTATGTGATCGACGAGGTACAGCAGTACGACAAGCAGTAAATTACTATCTTTACCGTTCAATCAGGATCTCACCGGGGATGGCGAAAACCCTCGACACAGCTACATTCGAACAACTGTTCAAAAAAGAGTTCAAAGGGCTCGTTCTTTTTGCTATTCAATATGTTAAGGATTACGAAGCCGCCAGGGAGATCGTTCAGGAAGCCTTCATCGGGCTGTGGGATAAACGCACCCAAATAGATCTTTCCCGTCCTGTCAAAACCTATCTTTCGACCACTGTCAGAAACCGCTCCCTGAATTACCTGCGAGACAACAAAAAGTTCGACACACGATTGCTTACTCAGGAAAACCTATTTCCCCTGGCATCATATGAGCAAACCGACAGGTTGGTGGAAAGAGAGTTGCAGGATCGAATTCATCATGCTATCTCGGAATTGCCAGATAGATGCAGGGAAGTTTTTCTACTAAGCCGAAACCAACACCTGAAGTATCAGGCGATTGCCGATCAGCTCCAAATCTCGGTAAAGACCGTGGAGACCCAGATGTCGAAAGCACTGCAACATCTTCGAATCCGGCTTAAAGAGTACCTGGTCATTCTCCTGTTTATCTTGCTGATGCCTGATGCCGGATGCCGGATGCCGGATGGCAGATGTGAGATACGCAATCAGGGATACACGATCGAGAATTTCAATATTTCGCTACCTCGCTACCTCGCTACCTCACCACCTTGTATCAGGGTAAACCGTAGTTTATGTGTATAATGAACGGATAAATGAATACATACGATACATATTACCCCGACCTGATCACCCGCTACCTTTCAGGAGAGGCTCTGCCGGAAGAAATTTCAGAGCTTTCGACCTGGATTGGATCCAGTGCCGAAAACGCATCCTTTTTTGATGAGTTCAGAAAGGCATGGCATGGAGTGAAAGCTGATCAGGTTGAACAGCAGGTAGACCCGGCGAAGGAGTGGGAACTGCTCCTGCCCAAATTGACAGGCTTTGGGGGACAGGGCACAGGGATTCGAGATCCGCGATTCGAGATCCGCGATTTGGAATCCCCCAACCCACATCTGACAACCTACAACCCACAACCTACAACCTACAACCTACAACCCACAACCCACAACCCACAGCCCACAACCTACAACCGGCAACCGAAAGTCATACAGATGGAAACTAACCGGCTTCCATGGCAGGTGGTCATGATCAGGGCTTCGCTCATTGCAGCCATTGCTTTGGTACTTTTAATTCCTGCCTGGGTTGCATACCGCTACTTTACATCCACAGAGATAACCCGGCTCTCGGCTTCCAGTGAGGTTCTTGAGGCTCTGCTCCCTGATGGTTCGATGATATCGCTGAACTCTTATTCAACAGTCACTTATACAGATGATTACGGAAAAAATAACAGGGATGTGACTCTCAATGGTGAAGGATATTTTGAGGTGAACAGGGATTCCCTTCTGCCCTTTGTCATCAGCTGTGGAAACTCCCGCCTCGAAGTGCTGGGTACCTCATTCTTCGTTCATGCTGAACAGGATGCGGGAGATATGGCAGTTGTTCTGGTCGATGGCAGTGTAACAGTATATTTCAAGGAGACCCGGTCGACCGGGAAAACGATCATCCCCGGAGAGAAAGCCGAGCTGATCCATGCGAACCAGAGGATTATCGTATCGCCAAATGAAGATCCAAACTTCCTGGCATGGAAAACGTTTCACCTGATCTTCCTGGATGACCGGCTGGATATGATCATAAAAACACTGAATAAGGTGTATCAGGCAAACATCTCACTGGCAGACGAACGTCTTGCATCCTGCCGCCTGACCGCCTCATTCGACCAGCAGGAACTCGGGTCGGTGCTGAGTGTGATCGAAGCTACTCTCGACCTCCGGTCAGAAACCAACGCGTCAGCCATCATCCTGTACGGAAAGGGATGCAACTGACCTCCGGGAACCGGTACTCCATGTTCTTCAGGAAGTGGGTCTCATTCCTGACCTTTCTCCTCCTGGTCTGTTCTCTTCATTCACAAACTTTCAGTCAGGAGCTTGAAAAAAAGATTTCCATTCATAGTAAAAACCTGCCGCTCGAAGAGGTCCTCACACAAATCTCACGCAAGGGAGAGCTGCAATTTTCATACAGCTCCACAACAATCCCGGTAAACCAGGCAATATCCTGTTCATTCACCAGTAAACCGGTCAAAGTGATTTTAAATGAAATTCTCGGCCCCCTTGGCATTGCGTGGATTGTAGTCGAGAACCAGGTCGTTCTGAAGAAAATGAGTCCGGATTGGGAATCAGAACCCGAAACGCAGAAACGCCCAGTTCGGTTCGGCGTTGTGAGTGGATCTGTGCACGACGGGCTGACAGGGGAGGCACTGATAGGGGCGAGTGTGGCTGTAAGGGAGTTGGGGAAGGGAACTACCACGAATGAGTATGGATATTATTCCCTGGAACTGCCGTTGGGAAGCAGCGAGGTAGAGTTTTCCTTCCTGGGATTCGGAACCAGGATCAGGTCGGTGACACTCGGAAACGATACTGTAATCACAGTAGAACTCAATGAAGCCAGCCTTGGAATGCGAGAAGTTGTGATCAGCGCACGCGACAACGAACAGCTTCCGGCCGTAAATCAACCCGGCGACTTCAACTTCTCCGGCGCTACCCTGGAACAGCTTCCCGGATTTGCGGGTGATGTTGACGTACTGAAGGCGTTGCAGCTTCTTCCCGGCATCCGCTCCTTTGGTGACGGATCCTCCCTCTATTACGTGAGGGGAGGGAACAATGACCAGAATTTACTGATGATCGATGAAGCACCGATCTACAACCCATCACACCTCTTTGGATTTTATTCGGTACTCTCGCCGGATGCCGTGAATGATATGGAGATCTACAAAGGTGATTTTCCTGCCAGGTACGGAGGGAGGGCTTCCTCAGTGATCAACATCACCGCCAGGGAGGGGAATACAAAGCGGTTTAGTGTAAACGGAAACCTGGGCTCCTACGCCTCTGCGTTAACGATTGAATTTCCCCTGGTGCATGAGAAAGCATCCTTTCTGTTCTCAAGCCGGTTCTCCACCCTGAACTGGCTCAATTACTTCATGGATAACGGAGGATCGTTCGATCTCTATTTTTACGATATCAATGTCAAGTTCAATGCAAAACTGGGGCAAAAGGACAGAATCTTTTTCACCGGGTTTTTCGGCAAGGATAAATTCAACCGGTTTACGAATTCAGTTTACCGAACCTACGGGATCAAATGGGAAAACCTGGTCGGATCGATCAGATGGAATCATCTCTTCAATCCGAAACTTTTTTCCAATACAACGCTGAATATGAGTAACTACGATTACTCCCTCTTCCTCTCCTCCGATGAACAAAGCTATTGGAAATCCTCGATTGTCAGCACCACCCTGAAAAGCGACTTTACCTGGTTCCTGAACCCGGCCAACACGCTGAGGGCAGGAGTCGCCGTTAGCCAGCACAAGTCGGATCCGGGTAACATCACCCAGGAGGGGGATGAGGAGCAAGTGGAGGTCAGGCCGGTATCGAAATACACTTCCATGGAATATATCCTCTACCTGAGCAATGAGCAAAAACTGGGAAAGAGGTGGTCATTGAACTATGGCATCAGGCTTCCGGTGTGGCAGGATTTTGGCCCTGCCAGCATCTATTTCTTCGATCCGAACCACCAAGTTATTGATACGGCTTTTGTCGGGAAGAACACTTCATATAATATTTTTTTCAGTCCTGAGCCACGCCTGTCGGTTGGTTTTGCCCTCAGCAACGCCTCATCCCTCAAAACCAGTTACAGTCGCATTACACAGTTTATCCAGCAATTATCCAATGCCACCGGGCCCTTCACTTCCCTGGAAGTATGGGTGCCGGCCGGACCCAATATTCAGCCCCTGAAAGCCGATCAGGTGACACTCGGCTATTTTCTGAAATTTGCCTCCGACCGGTTATTTTTCTCCGCTGAAGGATTTTACAAATTTTTCAGAAACCACATTGACTATGCTGATCATGCGAATTTGCTGTACAATCCATTGCTTGAAGGCGAACTCAGGTTTGGCAGGGCCTGGGCCTATGGAGTGGAACTGATGCTGCGAAAGCCGGCAGGGAAACTTAACGGATGGGTTGGCTACACCTGGTCGAGAGCCATCACGGAGACAGAAGGAATCAACAACGGAAATCCATATCCCGCCAGTTTCGACTCACCGAATAATTTCTCCCTATTTCTCTCCTACGATACCCGGAAGCGGTGGTCCTTTTCGGCGAACTGGGTCTATATGACAGGGAATCCGGTCACCATGCCGATCGGTTTCTATGCATACAATGGCTATTCAGTTCCGCTTTACGGAGAGAAGAACAACGACAGGCTCCCTGATTATCACAGACTCGACCTGGCTGTGGTATACAGGTTAAACAGACCGGGTAACCGATTTCGGCACAATCTCTCTGTTACGGTATACAATGTTTATGGAAGGGCAAATCCCTTCTCGGTCAATTTCAATAAATATCAGGATGGGCAGGGAAATTTTGTGGTACCCTCCAACCTGGAAGGGGATTATGAACTGGTCCCTACATCGATCTCAGTCGCCGGCATTATCCCATCAATTAACTACCAGTTTAAATTCTGATGAGACGCAACCTTATCCATATCGTTATCCTGCTTATGTTGACCGGATGTGTCAAACAGACAGAGTGGCCAGTCCCGGATCAGGCATCCGGACTCGTTGTTGTGGATGCCACCTTAACGGATCAACAACAGATCCACACCATCTCCCTGAGTCATCCGGCAGAAGCACTTAATGCCACCCCCGAACCGGTAACAGGAGCAACGGTTTTGATTAATACATCTGATTCCTTATGGTTTCTGACAGAGGATACCCTCCATCCCGGGGATTACCTGACCGACTCTATTCTTGCCGCCACCTTGAACACCGTATATTCCCTTCAGATCATCTGGCAGGACAAAAATTTTTCAGCCCAGGCCTCCATGGCTCCGGGAAGGCTTTTCAACGAGCTTATTTACAAAAAGAATGAGGGGGAGGATCTGTACCATATCGACTGGGTGGCATCTGCATTTAGCATGGATGAACCGGCGATGTGGGAAGTGGTTGTCGACTGGTCATCGCTTTCCGGCTATGACACACTTGATCCTGCTGCCAGTAGCGCCCGGCTTCTTTTTTACACCCTCCCAACCATTGATGTCAGCCAGATCTTCGCCCCTGTCGTTGAAGAGATCTCCTTTCCCGCAGGAAGTATGATTACCGAAAAGCGTTATTCTCTTAGCCCGGATCATGCCGAGTTTATCAGACAACTTTTAATGGAAACTAACTGGCAGGGAAGTATGTTCCCTTCAGCAAATGCCAATGTTATCACCAACCTGAGTCCCGGAGCAATCGGCTATTTTGGGGTGTGCGCCGTGACGGAGCTGTCGCTGGTGGTGCAGTAGGGGTTTAAAATGTATCAATGCATCATCGTAACTAATGCAGGATCCACTTGTCTTCTAGTTTGCGAGTCCGTTTGTCCGCTTTTTTCTCCCTACCCATCAGGGTACGCCCCCTCTCCGGTGTATTATAACCAGAAACCCAAAATCACAACACGATGAAAACAACCCACCTGTTCAAATTAAGCATGATCCTGGTTACAGCGTTTGCTTTGACTTTCTCAGGATGCAAGAAAGATCCCATTGATCCTGTGCCTGATACCAATGGTTCCACCTCTGTCCAGCAAATCTCTCAGGACGACAATCATCTGCAGAAAATTAGCGATGACATCAATCTTGATGTTGAGATTATAATGTCGGGCGGTACACTGAAATCAACCAACTGGCTTCCCTGTAATGCTACGATTGATTCCACCAACATTGTAAACGATACCATTACTTATTATATAAACTACCACGGACTCAATTGTCCGGAAACCCTATACCGTACGGGGAGAGTAGAAGTAAGCAAGCATGTGGGAACCCAGTGGTATATGCCCGGAGCAACTGTAATTATCAAGATCATCAATCTTCAGGTGACCCATGTTAACAACAATAAAACTATCGTCATCAATGGCATAAAGACACACAAAAACATTACAGGTGGATTACTTATCCAACTGGGCTTTGGATTCAATACCATCGTTCACAGAACCCATGGCTTCATGACTGTGAATTTCGATGACGGAAGCAACCGTACCTGGAATGTTGCCAGGCGTTGTGTTTATAATGGTTCCTTCAACATCAACACCGGTACATTTGATCAGTTGACGATTGGTGTCGATGGGTTCGGGCAGGTTGGAAATTATACTGATCTGGTGACCTGGGGCGTAGACCGTAACGGTGATCAGTTCTATATCAGTGTTCCTCAACCGGTGCATTACCCGATGTCCTGTTTTTTTGACCCGGTAAACGGCATCCAGACAATTGATATTCCAAGTAAAAACAAAGGAGCTACGATTACTTACGGTTTCGACAGCAATAACCAACCTGTTGTTCCTCCGGCCTGTCCGACGAAATACAAGGTGGACTGGTATCACGGAGCAAACAGCGGTACCATCTACCTCTGGTTATAAATTCTAAGGAATTCAAGTAGGGGCAACCAGCCTGGTTGCCCCTACGTTTGTCTCAACCCTCTTGTGAAGAAGCGAGAGGGTTTTTTACATCCACTTGTGCCGCTTGAAATAGATCAGCATCCCTCCTCCCAAAACGATTACCAGCCCCCACCAGGCAGGGTAGCCCCATTTCCACGACAGTTCCGGGATCTCGGGAAAATTCATGCCGTATACACCGGCAAGAAACGTGAGGGGGATGAAAATGGCGGCGAAGATATTCTGTTGGCATTACACCAACTAAGATACACAATATGGGATTCAGATCAGTTTTTTATCCGGTCATTCAGTGATCATGCCTACACATAGGGTACGGCATGCAAAGACAGTTATCTAGTAAGCCCGCGGCCTGTTGTAGAACTTCAGCAGCACCTGATCAGAGAAAAAGGTGAACAGGATGAGGAATCCGACGCCTGTGACCAGTTTCCAGTTATCGGCCACCATCAGGAGAAAAGGATTTGTTGATTCCCGCGCCGGAAAGAAGAGACACAGTGCCAGGATGATCAACGATCCTATAACGATTCCGGTCTTCACAGCAAATTCACGGATCAGTTCTCTCCAGGTAAGCTGTTTTTCAACCCGCCTCAAGAGTGTATCCGTAAAGGTGAGGGAAAGTTCCCTTTCGGGTTTCTCCTTCAGGGCTTCCGTGATGAGGGCTTCCAGTTCGGCGAATCGTTCGTTCTTGGCGTTCATGATGGCAAAATTAGTTTTTTACTTCGCAATAAGCACTTCCGGTCGCATGTCAGGCACCAATTGCAACACACCCTCCCGGATGGCCTGCCTTCCTCTGTTCAGATAACTTTTTATGGTTCCGTCAGGCATCCCCGTGATCTCTTCGATCTCTTTGTATGACAGTTCTTCCAGGTAAAAAAGTGTGATGACTGTCCGGTACTGGACAGGCAGGGAGTTAATGACACGATGGACAATCTGTTTCATACTGCTTTTATCAAGTGCTTCATCGGCCGTCTCAACTGAGGTTTTCCCGGAGGCAACCGGATGGTAATCATCTACGGAGATCATGATATTTCTTCCTTTCTTTCGCAAATAGGTGATGCTCATATTGTAGGCGATCGACCCGATCCAGGTGGAAAGCTTCGATTCACCCCTGAATTTCCCGATATCGCGAAAAACCCTCAGAAATATCTCCTGGCACAGGTCTTCGGCATCCTCCGACTGATCAACCATGCGTAATACCATATGCCACACCAAATTTTTGTATTTCTCAACCAAAAACCTGTTTGCGTGTTCTTTCCCAGCCTGGACCTGCTCGATCAGCGTTGCATCATCCATTTTGATATTTGTCGTTTGTCAGGGAGAAAGGTTGCAAATAAAGTAGCGAAATAGCGAGAAGCGAGAAGCGAGAAGCGAAAAAAAAGAGATTTCCTGCAACCTTTGATGTTGAAGTGCGACATATTGTCCAAATGTTGATCACTAAAATTACGAAAAAATGGAAACCCTTGGAACCATCATCATTGTCGGCACTGTTTTTTATGGCGTTTATGCCCTGATAAAAGTCTATACCGACTACCTGTTAAAACGCAAGATTGTAAAATCCGGACACCTGGAAAAGGCTGGAATTCTTGACCCTCCCACACTGCCATCCGGAGAGAGCACAAGCTATCCAAACCTGAAATGGGGTCTGATTGCCCTGATGGCAGGACTGGGACTGATCCTGATTGAAATCTTCAACCGAACAGGAACCATCACCTGGCAGGATGGCCGCGATGGATTCCTTCCGATCGGAATTGAACTCGTTGCCATCGCGATCGGTTTCCTCACCTACTTCTTTATCGTGAATGGGAAGTCGATGAAAGGAGGGAGTAAGTAAGACGTAAGACGTAAGAGGTTGTCGATAGGGGCAGCCGGTTCGGTTGCCCCTGTGTTTTTTCCGGTGATCCGGTTATTAATTCAGAGTGAACTTGATGGGAAGGTTATAGCTGGTCCTTACCGGAGCCCCTCTATGCATGGCAGGGGTCCATCTGCCATCGGTCAGGGCAACTACCCTTACCGCCTCCTGTCCGAGGATTGAAGAAGGTGCATGGAGCAGCTTGACCCGTTTCACGGAGCCATCTTCCATAATGATGAAATTGACAAAGACCCTTCCCTGCTGACCTTTTGATTTTGCCTCTTCCGGGTAAACGATCTGAGAAGCCAGGAACTCATACAACGCCTGGTCGCCTCCCTTGAATTGCGGATTGACCTCGGCCACCGTATATACATCGGTAATAAACGAGTCGGTATCTTCATCCCAGTAACGGATCTCTTTCAGTTCATTGTTCCGGTAGCTCTCGTCACAGTCAAGCCCGCCGTGTTCCGGTACGTAGTAAATCCAAAGTCCCTCTTTGATGAGCGGTGCCACAAGGCGGCTGAACCCTCTGGCCACGAGGATCTCCTGACGGAAGTCGGAGATGATGAATCCGCTGTCAACCGGCTGAACCTGACGGTAAAGTGTATCCTGAACCCCGGCCCATGATTTTCTGGTGATTAGATAAGCCGTATCATTCAGGGGAATAAACATAGACGATTCGGTCTCTATCCACTTGCGATCCCTGAACTTACTGGTGGTCAGGTTGAACTGGTTATCCTTTGTTTCGGTGAATGTCTGGTACTGGTCTGCTTCCGGTTTTCCCGCAACAGGCTGGCCGGATTTGGAGAAGTAAATGGTCGTATCACGTTGGGCCAGGACCTGGTTAAATTGACCGCAGGAGAGCAGGAGCAGAAGCAGGGTAATTTGTTTCATGATGGGGTAGGTTGGTTTATTTCTAAACAAAGTTACCTTAATCTGTCTGAATTTTTCATAGCTTTATGCTCCATTTTGAAAGAAACCAACCCTTATATTCATTAATCAATTCACGATCATGAAAAGAAACCTCCTTTTTTTACTCGCAATCGGACTGTTTACATTGTTTGGATGCAAAACGCAGAAAGACGATCTGAACATCGTCTATGAAAAGTACACACTTCCCAACGGCCTCGATGTGATCCTTCATGTCGACCGTTCCGATCCAATCGTTGCCCTGGCTATCCAGTTTCACGTTGGATCCAACCGTGAAGTGGAAGGACGGACTGGCTTTGCCCACCTGTTTGAACACATGATGTTCCAGAAATCGGAGAACGTAGGTGAAGACCAGTTCTTCAAAATCATCCAGGATGCAGGCGGTACCCTGAACGGTGGGACCGGTAATGATGCTACAACCTACTATGAAGTGGTTCCTAAGAATGCACTCGAGAAAATTCTCTGGCTTGAGTCAGACCGGATGGGATACATGATCAACACCGTCACGCAAAATGCCTTCAGTATTCAGCAAAATGTGGTGCAAAATGAGAAGAGGCAGGGTGTCGACAACCAGCCTTATGGATTCACAAGCTGGGTAATTGCCACCAATCTTTATCCCAAAGGACATCCATACAGCTGGACTGTTATTGGGGAGATGGAAGACCTGAAAAACGCTTCCGTGGAAGATGTAAAAGCCTTTCACCAGCAGTGGTATGTGCCAAACAATGCGACCCTTGTACTGGCCGGAGATTTTGATGTGGATGAAGCCAAAAAGCTGATCGAAAAGTATTTCGGTGAGATCCCCAGAGGGGGTGAGATTACCGATCCCGACCCGATGCCTGTCACGTTTGATGAGACCATCAAGATTTACCATGAAGATAACTTTGCCAAAGCTCCGCAGTTCAGGATGATCTGGCCGACGGTGGAGGATTACAATGAAGATGCCTATGCCCTGAATTACCTGGCCCAGTTACTCTCGCAGGGGAAAAAGGCTCCTTTGTACAAGGTGCTTGAAAAGGAGAAGAAACTCTCTTCCAGCCAGTATGCTTACAGCAGCAACCAGGAGATTGCAGGATCGTTCAATATCGTGGTCACAGCGAATGACGGAGTGAGCCTGAAGGATGTTGAGCAGGGCATCAATGATGCCTTCACGATGTTTGAGACAGAGGGATTCACTGATGCCGACGTGGAGAGGATCAAAGCCGGACTGGAGACCAATTTTTATAACGGGATCAGCAGCATCCTAGGGAAGTCGTTCCAGCTCGCCTATTACAATGAGCAGAAAAATGATCCATCCTATTACAAGGTGGACCTTGAACGGACAAAAGCGGTTACCAAAAATGATATTCTTTGGGTTTACAACAAGTACATCAAAGGAAAGCCTTTCCTCGCTACTAGTTTTGTTCCCAAAGGCCAGCTTGACCTGGTCGCTGAAGGTTCAGTGAAATCTGGCGTGGTGGAGGAATCCATTGCGGAAGCCACCCAGGTCGAGATTGCTGATGTTGAGGAAGAAGAGATCGTGAAGACACCAGCCGCCTTCGACCGCACGGTCATGCCGGCCGATGGTCCGGACCCGCTGCTCAACCTCCCTGCCATCTGGTCAGGTTCATTATCCAATGAGATGAACGTCTATGGGATCGGACATCATGAACTTCCGCTGATCCAGTTCAGCATCACGATGAAAGGGGGACACTATCTTGATCAGCCCGATAAAGCAGGTGTTGCATACCTGGTGGCTCAGCTGATGATGGAAGGGACCCGGAATAAAACCCCACTTGAACTGGAAGAGGCGATTGACATGCTTGGTGCCAATATCAACGTCAATGCATCCAGCTATGATATTTCCGTTACTGCCAATGCGCTAGTCCGGAATTACGACAGTGTTCTTTCCCTGGTGCAGGAGATTCTGATGGAACCGCGGTGGGACGAGGAGGAGTTTGCCCTGGCAAAGACCCGTCTGCTGAACTCACTGAAACGACAGAAAGCCAGTCCGAATGCATTGGTCAACGAAGCTTTCAATAAGCTGATCTACGGTGAAAACCACATCTTTGCCATGGACACCCGTGGAACCATTGAGACCATCGAAGGCATCACCATCGATGACCTGAAGGCGTATTACGAAGCAAATTTCTCCCCGTCGGTTGCTTCCTTCCTGATTGCAGGAGATATTTCCCAGGAGAAGGTGATGAACTCGCTGCAGGCACTGGCATCGGCATGGCCTGCCAAAGAGGTTCAGTTTCCGGAATATTCGCTGCCAGAAGTGTTACCCGCTTCGAAGATCTACTTTGTGGACGTTCCCGGGGCCAAGCAGTCTGTCATCAACATAGGGTACCTCGCTCTGCCCCGGACAAGTCCTGATTTCTATCCTGCTACGGTAATGAACTACAAGTTAGGAGGTTCGTTTTCGGGCAGCGTAAACTTGGTGCTCAGGGAGGAGAAAGGATATACCTACGGTGCCCGTACCGGATTCCGGGGATCTGAGATCCCCGGCCCTTTTACAGCATCTGCCAGCGTTCGTTCATCAGCTACCGAAGAGTCGGTTCAGATCTTCAAGGAATTGATGGAGCAATACCGCAACGGCATCACGGAAGATGAACTTCTATTCACCAAGAATTCCCTGATCAAGAGCAACGCACGCAACTTCGAGACCCTCCGTGCGCTGATTGGCATGCTGACTGACATTGCCGAATATGATCTTCCGTTCGACTATGTTAAAAACGAACAGGCGATTGTGAAGGAGATGACCCTGGAGCGCCACAAGGAGTTGGCCGACAAGTACATTGTTCCTGAACGGATGTATTATGTCGTCGCAGGCGATGCCAGCACACAGATGAAACCACTGGAGAAGATCGGTTTCGGGAAGGTGGAATTGGTGAAGTAGGTCAGTAGATCTCCACCACGGCTCCTTCACGGGCTTTCGCATACCCCCGGAACATCGCGTTGGTATTGAATGGCATCGCGATGTTCCCTTCTTTGTCTATAGCGATGAGGCCGCCGCCACCACCCTGAGATTTCAGCTTCTCCCGGATCAGGTAGTTGGCCGCCTCCTCCAGTGAGAACCCCCTGTATTCCATCAGGGCTGAGACATCATAGGCGATCACATTCCGCATGAAATATTCGCCGGTGCCCGTGCAGGATACCGCGCAGGTGGCATTGTTTGCGTAGGTCCCGGCTCCAATGATGGGGGTGTCACCAATCCTCCCTTTCATCTTCATCATCAGTCCACCGGTAGATGTCGCGGCAGCCAGGTTTCCCATGTTGTCGAGGGCAACAGCACCCACAGTTCCTTTGGTCTTGTCATCCACCATCTTTACAGTATCGGGAGCCTCCTGTTTCTTATCCCTGATTATGACCTTGCTTTTATCCCGGTTGATCTCGTTGTTCTGTAACTCTTTCTCCTCCAGATATTTTCTCATCCGCTCATACTGTTCCGTCCTTGCCGGGGTTTGAAAATAAGAGGGATCCATCAGCTCAAGACCCTGCTCTTTCGCAAAGAGTTCCGCCCCCTCACCCATCAGCAACACGTGGCTGGTTTGGGTCATCACTAACCGGGCTGCTGATACCGGGTGTCTGATCGTTTTGACACCCGTTACCGCTCCTGCCATCAGGGTACTGCCATCCATGATGGAGGCATCCAGTTCAGCTACCCCTTCATTGTTGTATACCGCACCTTTCCCGGCATTGAAGAGGGGGCAATCCTCCATGAACATCACCACAGCCTCCACGGCTTCCATGCTGGCGCCTCCCTTCTCCAGGATGCCAGTTCCTATCGCAAGTGCTTCATTGAGCTTATCTTTGTAGGCCTGTTCTTGCTCCTCCGGCATCGATCCCTGCGGAGGGCCGCCGGCACCGCCATGAATCACCAGGACCCAGTTTCCCGGATGCCGGATGCCGGATTCCGGATGCAATTCTGGCTGAGCGATCTGCGATGCGCGATCCGCGATGGGCGATGATGGATCCGGGACCGGAATCGCTGAAACATCCTGACTGAAACCTGGAGAGCTAAAAAGTAACAGAATAAATAGTATCAGAATGCCGACAAATTCTTTTATCGCGTATCGCATGTCCCGCATCTCGCTTCTGCTATCAGCAATCCGGCATCCGGCATCCGGTATGATCATCAGGGTTTCCATATTCTAATTTCTTTATTTCGTATTTCCTTATTTCGTGAATATTATTTCAGCAATTCCACAAATAGCTCCTTAAAATCCACCAGTCCGGTCACCTTCAGCGCTGCGAGAATGACTGATGCGACAATGACCCAACGGATGAATTTCCCGCCTTTTTTTATCGCCATCAAGCTGGCAATGTAGGCTCCTGCGATGCTGCCGATAGAGAGCAAAATGCCATACAGGTAATGTACCTGATCACTGTAGATAAAGATTACCAGGGAGACTGCCGCAGAGAAGAGGATAACCAGGTTCTTGACCGCATTGGCTTTCACCAGTTCAAACCCGACTCCCAGAACCAATGCCATCAGCAGGAAATAGCCAACCCCAACCTGAAGGAATCCGGCGTAGCATCCGACAATAAAAAAGAGCAGCACCTGCCACCATTGGATCTTTTTGCCGAGGAAAGCGGTATTCTCTTTCATCCACCGTTCGGGCTTCATGAAGATGAACACCAGCATGAAGGCCATCACAATCACCATGGCGATCTCCAGCGCCTCCGATTTGATCCCTGTCGCCACCCACGCTCCTGCAAGAGATCCGATGGTGGCAGGAACCACGAGCCACCAGATCTTCCGGGTTGTGAACATCTTCTTTCGCCAGAATGTGGTAACCGAGGAACTTGTCTGGAAAAAGACACTGACCCGGTTCGTGCCGTTGGCAATGGTAGCCGGCAGGCCAAGGATCAGCAGCAGCGACAGAGAGATTACCGATCCCCCGCCGGCGAGGGTGTTGATGAAGCCGGCAAGCACGCCGACGAGAATTAGTATTGAATATTCGATGATCATAGGGTACTATGGGTCATGGGATTCGGGAGGTCATTCAGGGTACACGTCCTAATGGTTAATTCCTAGATCGTCATTCTTAATTCTTAATTCGTCATTCTTAATTCGTAATTTACTATGTCTCACTCCAAAGGTAAAATAAATCGCCAGACCAATCAACAGCCAGACGCCAAAACGCAGCCAGTTGGTGGTTCCCAGTTGTGCCATGAGGTAAAGGTTGGTAAGCAGTCCGAGTACCGGGATCAGCGACCACTCTTTCCAGATGCCGAATCCGGTGATGATCACAGCGATCAAAGCAAAAAGAAGGATTGGCAACTCATGGTAGCTCAAATCCCGGATCGCGGATCGCGGATCGCTGATCAGGGATAGTACCCCTAAATCCCCTAAAGGGGACTTATTTTCCTCCCCAAACGGGGAGGAGTCGGGTGAGGGGTAGTTGATATACCAGATCAACAGTCCGACCCCCACCCAGATAACCGGCAGAAAATAGCGGCTGTTCAGGTAGGGAATGTGAAACTCTTTTCTGTCGGGCGGTGCAATACGCCCTTTTCCGCGTTCGTCGAGGACAAGCACACCGCCCGAAACCAAAACAAAGGCAAAGAGGGTGCCGATGCTGCAGAGATCTGTGACCTCGGTGAGGTTCATGAAGAGGGCAGGGATCGCAACGAAGATACCGGCAATGACTGTTGCAAAGGCAGGCGTGCGGAATCTCGGGTTGATTTTCCCGAACCGTTTAGGCAACAGGCCGTCGCGGCTCATGCTCATCCAGATACGGGGTTGTCCAACCTGGAAGACAAGCAGTACGCCTGCCATGGCAATCACAGCGCTGACGGCGATGATTCCCGATAGTTTGGTCAGGTGCAGCTGGTTGAAGGCAAAGGCAAGCGGATCGCCCACGGCCAGTTCGCTATAGTTGACCATACCTGTCAGTACCAGGCTAATCGCCACATATAGGATTGTTGTGACGATCAGCGCGGCAATGATAGCTCTTGGCAGGTCGCGGCGCGGATTTTTGCACTCCTCGGCCGTGGTAGAGATGGCATCGAAGCCGATATAGGCAAAGAACACGCCGCTTACTCCTTTCAACACTCCCGTGATGCCGTTTGGCGCGAACGGACTCCAGTTTTCGGTATTCACATAAAAGGAACCGACAGAGATGATCATCAGGAGGATTCCAATTTTCAGAATCACCATGGTGTTGCTGGCTACCTTTGTTTCATAGATGCCGATATACACCAGGGTGCAGATGACCACCACAATGGAGAAGGCCGGGATGTCGGCGATCAGACGGATGCTGCCAAGCATCGGTGCGCTGGTCCAGGCCAGGTAAGCCTCCTTCATGGAGAAGGTGAGTTGTTCAGTGGTGAGTCCGCCGGCCAGTTCTGTCAGAGCGGCCTGGTATCCCCGGGCGGCGCTAAGATAGTCCACTACCAGGTATTCGGGAAGATGGACTCCGATACCGCTCATCAGGCCGGTGAAATAATCAGACCAGGAGATCGCTACGGCGATGTTGCCGATCGCATATTCCATGATCAGGTCCCACCCGATGATCCAGGCCAGCAGTTCCCCGAAACTGGCGTACGCATAGGTGTAAGCGCTTCCGCTGATCGGGATCACCGAAGCAAACCGGGCGTAACACATGGCTGAGAAGGCACAGGCGATGGCAGTGAACAGAAAAAGCAGGGAAACAGCCGGTCCTCCGTGTGAAGCAGCGGTTCCGATGGTGCTGAAGATGCCCGCTCCTACCACCGCGGCGATCCCCAGCGCTGTGAGATCGACCATCCGCAGGTTCCGCTTCAGTGAACTTCCGGATGCTTCATGAGCCTGAACATCCGACAGGATCTGGTCGATGGATTTCTTGCGGAAAAGGGAGGAGAAGGACAAGTTTTTTTTGGTAAAAATAGGAAAAAAGAGCTTGCCAGACAGTTCAATCCCGTACACATCGCACCGAAAATGCATTGGCCCGGTAACTGGGGTAGTACGACACTGAGTAATTGTATTGATTCATTCCGTGTGCCCAGGCTTTCCAGAGAACATGGGATGTGGAACTCCACAATAAGGTGGCAAATTCCTCCAACTCCCAGAGTTGATTAAAGAATCGAGCGCCGTTCAGAAGGGCATTGAATTTACCGGTAAGTTATGGGGCAATTGAAAAAAAACTTGACAAGTGTTAACTATATAGTTAACTTTGCAAAATGATCAGAGAAATTATTGTTTGGGGTGATCACTTCTATTCCTTATATAACCAATTGGATATTAAGGTTAAAAAGAAGATCGATTATGTCTTTTGGCTTATAAGGTATACAGAGACAGTACCAATACGATTTCTTAAATACCTCGAAGACACGGATGGGCTTTATGAAATAAAAGTCAGTACAACTTTTAAAGAAATACGAATACTATGCTTTTTCGATGAAGCAAAACTGGTGGTGGTGATCAACTGGTTTTTCAAGAAATCAAAGAAAGCTCCAAAACAAGAAATTGAATTGGGCGAACGGCTTAAAAACGAATATTTTGGAATTAAAGAAAAGGAGAAGATAAAATGAACAAGATAACAACATTTGAAGAGCATTTAGAGAAACAATATGGTAAAAAAGGAACTCCGGACAGAGAGCAATTCGAAGCTGAAGCAATGGCTTTTCGCCTGGGAGAACTATTAAAAGAAGCGAGAATGGAAGCCAAACTAACCCAAGGTGAACTTGCTGAAAAAACTGGAACAAAGAAAAGCTATATTTCAAGAATTGAGTCCGGAAAAAGCGAAATTCAATTATCAACGTTTTATAGAATAATAAAGCAAGGCCTTGGAAAGGATCTCCAAATATCAATTCAATAAAAACAATCGCCCCATAACAAGCCGCTATATTGCCAGGTGTGGGTTTTTGTGACAGTATACTGATTACAAGTAAGATGAAAAATATTGGACACTAAAATTATATGAGTTCTATGCCCGCCCGGCACATAGTGCCCTGCGCTCTGCGCTATACCAATGGGACGAACTGATGCAATATGAAGATACAGAGGAGATCCAGGGGCTTTGTCCTCCGGGCTGGCATGTGCCATCTGAATCAGATTGGAACCAATTATTCACTGTATATCAAGGTAACGCCTTTGCCGGTAGTCCTTTGCTTTTCACTGGATATTCCGGTTTTAATATCTTGTTAGCTGGCGTTGAATTTTTCAACCAAAGCCATCGGTTCGCTGATTTTGCCTCAATTATGTGGAGTTCAACGTCTCATGGTCCATATAAGGCGTGGAGTCATGGATTAAACCAATACAATTACTCCGTTTCATTCTATCCCAGCTATCGGTCAAATGCATTTTCGGTTCGATGTTTGAGGGATTAGCGATCAGGGAATAGGGATTAGGGGTGTTTCTTTGCGAACTTCGCTAAGTTCCTTTTACTAAACCGCGGAATATTAATCGTATCTTTGTTTTAATGATATTTATTTGCACATTGATGAGCCGGATCTTCACAGCTCGCAGATCTAAAAATCATCGTAAATCTGCGCTCCCTGGGGACCCGGGATCTGTGTTATCCGTGTTCCGAAAAAAGGCTGGTCACATCCTAATTTGTCTGTTATTCTCTTCCTGGATTCCACATTTCACAGCCGCTCAAAAAGCCGTTTCTCTTACACACAGCTCCCAACAAAGCTTCATTGAAAACAAAGGCCAGATTATTGACCAGAAAAACAAACCCAATCCAGACGTGCTTTTCCTGATGAACACGCCCGGAATGAATGTACAGCTGCGGAAAGGGGGATTCAGTTATGATCTTTATGCCCCTAAATCCCCTGAAGGGGACTTTTTCTCCCCCTTTAGGGGATCAGGGGGCAAGCAAGAGCCTTGGAGAGAAGTGAAATTCCACCGCATCGATTTCGACCTGGTCGGCTGCAACCCCAACGGTAGAATCACAACTTCTGAATCTTCTTCTGATTACCTGAACTACTACACAGCCGGAACACCCGTTGAGGGAGTAACTTTCGTGAGATCCTTTCAATCTGTTACCTATAAAGATATCTATCCAAATGTTGACCTGGAGTTTGTGATGGATGAAGAGGTAGGGTTTAAATACAATTTTGTGATCTACCCAGGTGGAGCAGTTGAGAATATCCTGCTTAGAATTTCGGGTGCTGAATTCGAAGTGACAAAAGATGGCTCACTTCTATTACGAACTTCCCAAGGAATAATCGAAGAGCGCATTCCAACAAGTTTCTTCCAACAAGTTGACATTCAGTCTCCAGTTAATGTGAAATTCCATAGAATAAGGAATAACATTTATGGATTATCTGTCCAAGAAAACATTCCAGTAAACTCCATATTGTTCATTGACCCTATACCTCATCGCATATGGAGCACATTCTATGGCGGTTGGATGAATGATGCAATTTGTGATGGCGTTCTGGATCAGGAAGGTAACTTAATTTTCTCAGGTGTAACATGGTCAGATAATAATATAGCAACTGCCGGATCACACCAATCTACCAGAACACAATCAGATGATTGCATGTTACTTAAGTTTACAGCCGATGGTCAACGAATCTGGGGAACATATTATGGGGGGAATGGACAAGATACTCAATCCTATTGTGATGTAGATAATACTAACAATATATATCTTGCAGGCGATACCTACTCATCAACCAATATTGCAACCCCAGGGGCATTTAAAACAAATTATCAGGGAGGTGAATATGCATTCCTGGCTAAATTCAACTCCCAGGGCATTCGTCTTTGGGGTACATATTTTGGTGGTAATTGGAATAATACTTTCGGACTTGACTGCAAATCAGATAATAGTGGTAATGTATATATGTGTGGGACAACAAACTCAAATGATAGTATTGCAACAACAGGAAGTCATCAGACCGTTAAAGGAGGACTGGACGATGGATTCCTGGTAAAATTTGATAGTAGCGGCGCCCGGCTTTGGGCAACATACTATGGAGGCTCAAGTTTTGAATATGCTTATTCTTGTATAACTGATTCAAATGTGAGAGTATACATAGGTGGTTTTACTTTTTCATCAAACAACATATCTTCAATTGGATCTCATCAACAATCGTTTGGGGGTGGGTTTAATGATGGCTTCCTTGCAGCATTTGATTCATCTGGTCAACGACTTTGGGGCACATATTATGGAGGATCAGAAGGAGATGGCATCTATGGACTTACGTTATCAGCTGATCAATACATCTATTGTGCTGGAGTCTCAGAATCACAGAATAATATTTCAACATCAGGCACTTTTCAGCCTTCTCTTAATGGAGATGAAGATGCATTTCTTGTCAAATTTGACACAACTGGAACACGAAAATGGGGGACTTATTTTGGAGGAATTGATCAAGATCAAGGAGAAAGTTGCGCAGTTGATGATAGCGGATATGTGTTCTTAGCAGGAAAGACTTTGTCGACAGATTTCATTGCAACACCAAATGCTTTTCAAACTGAGTATAAAGGTAATAAGGACGTATTTTTAGTTAAAATTGACACTACCGGACAATCCCGTCTTTGGGGGACATATTTTGGAGATACAGCTGTTGAAGAGTGGGGACATGTTTTTGTTGATTCATTCGATAATCAATACCTTACTGGATGGACTTCATCAACAAATAACATTTCTACACCCGGATCTCATCAACCCATATTTGGAGGGAACTCCGATGGATTTATTGCAAAGTTCTCTGATTGCACGTTGCCCGATATAGCTCACCCGATCTCTGGTCCGGATACCATCTGTGAGAATTCAACAAATATCCTATACAGTACTCAACCTATCCTGAATGCTGTCACATACTCCTGGATAATTCCGTCTGGTGTAACAATAACCTCAGGACAAACCACCGAGACAATCACGGTAGATTTCGGACCTGGTGCCAGTTCTGACTACATCAGCGTAAAGGGAGTTAATCCCTGCGGTGAGGGTGATAGTGCCTTTCTGTATGTGGTAGTTAATCCAATACCAACTCCCACAATATCAGGTTGCGACAGTGTTTGCGAAGGATTATCTTGTACCTATTATACCGAATCAGGTAGAAGTCAATATCAATGGGATCTTTCAACAGGTGGAACTGTTATTGCTGGCGGGTCTCAAACAGATACTTTGGTTACCATCCAGTGGAATTCTGTAGGGAATCAGTGGTTATCTGTAAACTATACCGATACAAATGGATGCGAAGCAATGACACCAACAATTTTCAATGTTGAAGTTACAGTTGGTGATTCAATTTATATTGATGTATCTTCCTCCAAAGACTCAATATGCTTTGGATCTTCAGTAACCTTCTCAGCCCAAACATTGAATACAGGAGTTAATCCGCTATTCCAGTGGTTTATCAACGGAGTTGACACCAACCACAACGATTCCACTCTAACCAATATCCCTTCACAAACTGATACTGTCTTTTGTATAGTGACGTCATTTGAAACCTGCCGGTCAAACAACCCCGATACATCCAATACTCAGATCATCCATGTATTCCCCATTTTACCAATCACAGTCAATATTTCAGCCTCCGAAAATCCAGTCTGTATTGATGACACCGTTATATTTACGGTAGTCGCTATGAATGGAGGCCTTAATCCGGGATATCAATGGTATCTGGATGGAAATCCTGTTGGAACAAATGATTCTAGTTATTCCTACATGCCTTCAAATGGTGATCAAATCTCATGTATATTAACATCCAGCGAACAATGTACTTCCAACAACCCGGCTACCAGCAATATAATTTCCATGGAAGTCAATCCATTGCTACCAGTTGGGATTTCGATCTCAGCTTCTGAGAATCCTGTTTGCGCAGGATTACCCGTCACATATACTGCAACACCTGTCAACGGGGGTACAACACCAGCTTTTCAATGGCAGGTAAATGGAATCAATTCCGGCCCCAATAATCCAGGTTTCACTTACACTCCAGTTGATGGGGATCTTGTGACATGCGCTTTGACATCAAATGCAGAATGCGTCACCAATAATCCAGGCACATCAAATTCCATCACCATGTCGGTAGGAGAAGCACCTGATGTCAGTTTTCCTGTTTGCTTTGACACTATTACTACCATCAACGCCAAGCCATTTAAACTCAAAGGAGGCGTTCCGCTGGGAGGCATCTATTCCGGTCCGGGAGTGGATCAGATCACGGGGTATTTCAATCCGGCTATGGCAGGTGTTGGATTGAAAACAATCAGCTATTCTTACACGAATTTGTTCAACTGCAGCAGTAATGCAACAAGAGCAATATCAGTGGTTAATCCTGTGCCATTTTCCTGTGGCGATTCTCTTACAGACATCCGGGACAATAAAAAATACCCGACCATTCAAATCGGAAGCCAGTGCTGGCTGGCGGTGAATTTGAATTATGGCCAGCAGATCGGTGGTTCATTAGCCCAACGGGACAATTGCTTGGTGGAACAATATTGTTACAACGATCTTCCGGCAAACTGCACCCAATACGGAGCGCTCTATCAGTGGGATGAACTGATGCATTATGAAGATGCAGAAGAAAACCAGGGGCTTTGTCCTCCGGGGTGGCATGTCCCATCAGAGTCAGATTGGAGTCAGTTATTTGCTGTATATCAAGGTAACGCCTTTGCCGGTAGTCCTTTGCTTTTCACAGGGTATTCCGGATTTAATGTCATGCTAGCCGGCGTTGGATTTTTCAACCAAAGCTATCGATTCGCTGATTTTGCGTCAATTATGTGGAGTTCAACGTCTCATGGACCTTATAAGGCGTGGAGTCACGGATTGAACGAATACAACTATTCGGTATCATACTATCCCAGCTATCGGTCCAATGCATTTTCGGTGCGATGTGTGCGGGATTGACCTATTCTGCCGCCAAGAACCGTACCCTGATCCCTCCCAAAGCTTCGTCATATCCGCGTGATTTCCCCTGAATTCGTACCTTTGCAAAAAATCGCATTATGAAGATCGCAGTTTTCGGGGCCAGCGGCAGGACAGGAATTTTAACCGTATACCAGGCGCTGGACAAAGGGTTTGAAGTGAATGCATTTGCCCGGGTGGCACAGAATGTCACCATCCGCCATCCGAAGATCAGGGTCATCGAGGGAGATATCATGGAGTACGGCAAGGTGAAGGAGGCGGTGGAGGGATCCGACGCTGTGATTGTAGCGCTCGGCCAGAAAGGGAATAAGCCCGGTAAAACGCTCTCAGAAGGAACCGCCAACATCATCAAAGCGATGAAGGAGACCGGGGTGAAGCGGTTGATCGTGATGTCATCGGCAGGGATCCTGGGAAACGACACCCATCCGATATTCGGAAAGTTGATTGTCCCCTTGCTGTTGAACAACGTGTTCAAAGATAAGAAGCGGCAGATGAAGGTGATTCAGGAGAGCGGGCTGGAGTGGATCATTATCCGGCCGCCACGGCTTACGGATTCTCCTAAGACAAACAAATATCAGATCACTGAAGGGCGGCCGGGAACCAAGTCGGTTCCACGTGCCGATGTGGCCGATTTCATGCTGAAGCTTCTCACGAACAAGAAGTATGATGGCACGATGCCGGCGATTGCATCCTATTAACCAGATCATGCTTGCCCGTTTCCATATTCTCCTGTTACTCGCGTTGATGATCCCAACCGGATTGTCTGCCCAGATCTCCGGGCCGGTTGACGGCGTTATGTTATTTCAGGTACCCGACACGGTTTGCGTCAACCAGGAGGTAACCATCAACCCCGGAGCTATTGGGGGAAGCAACTTTTACTGGAGTTTTTGTTCGGCTAACGCGGGAGAGCCACCCATATCGACATCCCTGGGGAATCCTTCCGGAGTGATCAGCAATCCAGGATACATCACCATGGTGAGAGATACTACGGAGTGTTTTACCTTCATGACCAACCTGGCTGACTCATCGGTGGTGAGGACCTACTTCGGAAACTCTTTCAGCAATCCACCGATCTCTTCCATTAGTCTTGGTAACATCAACCTGCTCTCGAGTAAACTCAGGGGCATCCAGATACTCAAAGAGGGTGGAAACTGGACGGGCTTTATTGTTGACGGCAGTACGTTGTATCGCTTCAACTTCAATGGAAATACACTCCTGGGCCAACCGCAGATCATTAATGATATTCCTTTCCCTTCCATTGGTGCCTCCTCTGGGTTGATCATCCGGTTTGTGGATGGAATGTATGTCGGTTTTGTTACTGATTCCCAGCAGGATAAGCTGGTTAGATTAAAATTTCCGTCGGGATTGAGCAGTCCACCACAGGTTGATACACTGGGGAATGTGGGCGCAATGAGTGGGCCTGCAGGCATAAGTATGCTTTCCTGGAACGGGAACTGCTACCTCTTTGTCGCGAACGAAGGAAACAGTACCATCACACGGGTCGACTTCGGGTCTTCCTTCCAGGGAACCCCATCCGGAACCAACCTGGGAAACATTGGCGGACTGCTCGACAATTGTACCGGCATCGTGATAACCGGCGACTGTGAGGCGGCTAATGGCTATGTAACGAACCAGACTTCCGGGCCCAACGGATTGGTCCAGCTGCAATTTCCATCCGGCCCCGAAGGGGTTCCTTCAGCTGTTTCCCTCGGGAACCAGGGTGGACTAAATGAACCATTTGGCTTTTCGGAATTGATACGCGTGGCCGACACCATCATTGGACTGATTCCCAATTGGGGTGACAATACACTAACAAAACTGACCTTTCCGCCCTGCACAGCGGCCTCACGGCCAGGCGACCCAAAGGTGATCCCCGATCCTTTTTATTACCTCCAACCGGGTACATGGAACATTCACCTGACCTACCTCGATCCTTTTGGAGCACCCAGGGGGCAATGCCAACGTATTGTGGTACGACCGGAATTGCAGGTGTCGCTGGGAGCTGACAGAACGATCTGTCAGGGCGAAATTGCTCTATTGGATCCTGGGTCTGGGTACATGACATATCACTGGTCGACCGGTGATACCAGCCAGAGCGTTCAGGTGGATACATCAGGAACCTATTGGGTGCATGTTGACAACAGCTGGGGCTGTGAAGCAGCCGACACGGTAACAGTGGCTGTAATGAATTCGATCGAAGTGAGCATAGATACACTACTCTGTTATGGTGAGAGTTACTGGGCGCAGGGAGCCTGGCAAACCACACCGGGGACTTACCGCGACTCCACCTTCACCATTGCCGGCTGCGACAGTATCACCCTAACCAACCTCAACTTCAAGCCCGAAATCCCCGTTGATCTCGGGAGAGATACTCTGATCTGTCCGGGAGAGCAGATCCTCCTGCATGCAACCCTTCAGGGAGGTTCCTACCTATGGCAGGATGGAAGTACCGACTCAACCTTATTGGTCACCGAACCAGGACTGTACTGGGTTGAGGTTACTTCCAATGACTGTTCAGTAGCCGACAGCCTCACAGTGAATAATTGTCCGGCGAAACTCTGGTTTCCTACAGCATTTACTCCAAATGGCGATGGGCTCAACGACACATTCCGGCCGGTTGGGATCAGCATCTTCAAATTCAGGATGGTGATCTTCGACCGGTGGGGACAACAACTCTTCGAAACCGATTCGATGGAGCAAGGGTGGGACGGCACCTGGAAAGGGTCCGACTGCCTGAGTGACTCCTACTCCTTTATCGCCTTCTATGAAACAGTGGAAGCACCCGGTCAGACTGAAAAAGAGAAGGGAACCTTTTTTCTGGTAAAGTGACATCCGGGTATAAGGAAAGTCTGTGTATCTTTGTTCTCCTATGGCTGACTTGAAAACCCACATATCGGATCTTGCCTCCAAATACCTGAACGAGACGATCGGGATTCGCCGCCACTTGCATCAGCAACCGGAACTTTCGAAACAGGAGGAGCAAACGGCTGCCTTTATCTGCGAAACACTTGACCGTTTTAGCATTCCGTATAAAAAGAGGATTGCCGGATTTGGGATTGTTGGCCTGATAGAAGGGAAGAACCCGGGTCATATGTGTATCGGCCTTCGGGCTGATATGGATGCCCTTCCTGTGCCAGAAGAAAATGATGTTCCTTATGCCTCCCGGAAGCCTGGCACGATGCACGCCTGCGGGCATGATGTCCATATGTCGTCTTTGCTGGGGGCAGCAAAAATTCTGAATGACCTGAAGGATCGGTTTGAAGGTACAGTGAAGCTGATCTTCCAGCCTTCGGAGGAGAGTTATCCTGGTGGGGCTATCGAAATGATCAACGAGGGTGTGCTGGAGAATCCCGATGTTTTGGTGGTTCTTGGACAGCATGTGATGCCTACGCTGGATGCCGGCACAGTGGGATTCAATCCCGGTCCGGATATGGCTTCAACGGATGAGATCTACCTCACCGTGAAGGGCAAGGGAGGCCACGCCGCTGCTCCTCAGATGGTTGTGGACCCGATTGTCATTGCCGCGCACATCATCACTGCCCTGCAGCAGATTGTCAGCCGCCAGGCCGATCCCGGAACGCCGACCGTTCTCTCCTTTGGCCGCATCATCGGCGAAGGCCGCACCAACATCATCCCCAACGAGGTGAAGATCGACGGAACGGTCAGGACTTATGACGAAGCCTGGCGGAAGGAGATCCATAAACGGATCGAAGCAATTGCCACCTCCATGGCATCCGGAATGGGAGGGAGTTGCGAAGTGAAGATTTCCCATGGCTATCCATACCTGCACAACGATGAGGAGTTAACCGCACAATTGCAATTGCTCGCCATAGAATATCTTGGAAGAGAGAACGTTATAGAACTTGAAAAGCGGATGACGGCAGAAGACTTTGCCTATTTCGCCCAGCGCGTGCCGTCCTGTCTCTACAGGCTTGGCGTGAGGAATGAGATAAGGGGAATCACCTCCTTTCTTCATTCTCCCACCTTCGACGTGGACGAAAAATCGCTGGAAACGGGCTCCGGCCTCATGGCCTGGCTCACCGTCAACCTTCTCCAATCAAGGTAGTCCGTCTCATGTCATACAAACGAAAAATTCTTGTTGCTCTCATCCTTCTTCATTCCTCATTCCTCATTCCTCATTCCTCATTCCTCATTCCTCATTCCTCATTTCTTGGAGCCCAGAACTTGCCCACCTCCGCCCCAAAACTGCTTCCTTTCCAGCAACAGGCGCAGCCACAGGTGAGTGACCAGCAACTGGCCATGCAGTTGTTCCAGGCTAAGGACTATGAGAAGGCTGTGGAACTTTATGAGAAACTCTACCGGGAGCAACCAACCTCCTTCTACTACATGTATTACTTTCATTGCCTGATTGAACTGAAGGAGTACAAAGAGGCGGAGAAACTCATCAAGGGACAGCGAAAAAACGACCCAAGGGCAATTAAGTATCTGGTGGATCTGGGGTATCTGCATTACAGGGAGGGAGATGTGGAAAAATCCCGGAAACTTTATGACGAGGCCTTAAAGGAGTTGGGGCCCGACCAGCAGCAGATCTTTGACCTGGCCAATGCTTTCATTTTAAAAGGAGAGAACGGATATGCCGTTGAGGTTTACCTGAAGGGGAGAGAGTTGCTGGAAGGATCTTATCCATTCAGTTTCGAGCTGGCAAATGTCTACCAGCGGTCGGCCAATTTTGACGGTATGTTTGAAGAGTACCTGAACCTTCTGGAGGTCAATCAATCCTACTTGAATACGGTCCAGGACAGATTGGCCACGACTTTGGCTGATGATCCGGAGAATATCAAAAATGAGCAATTCAGGAATGCCCTGCTTACCCGGGTCCAGCAAAATTCCGATAATCCGGCCTACGCCGATCTCCTCTGGTGGTATTCCATTCAACAGAAGGACTTTGACTTGGCTCTGATTCAGGCAAAAGCAATCGACCGGCGGAGGCAGGAGCAGGGGGACCGTATCCTGCAGCTGGCACAGCTCGCTGTAGCCAACGGTCAGTATCAGGTGGCTCTCGATGCCTACACCTATCTGGCAGGGAAAGGGGAGGCCTATCCCTATTACGACATCGGCCGGGTAGAGATAGCTAACACCAGATTTATGCAGATTACTTCCAGGCAAAAACCTTCGGAAAAAGAGCTCATCAGCCTCCAAAAGGAATTTCTTCAAACGATAGAGTATGTGGGTGAGAACAGGACATCGGTCACCCTGATGCAGAACCTGGCGCACCTGGAAGCATTTTATCTTGCAAATCCGGATGAAGCACAGGAGATCCTCTACCGCGCCATTGAGATGAAAGATATCGGCCCGAAGGAGAAGGCCTTCTGCAAACTGGAGCTGGGGGATATCCTCCTGCTTTTCGGCGATGTATGGGAAGCCACACTTTTGTATCAGCAGGTTTACCAGGATTTCAAATACGACGTGCTGGGGCAGACGGCCAAATTCAAAAACACAAAGCTGTCGTTTTACATCGGCGAATTCGGCTGGGCCAAGGCTCAGGCCGATATTCTGAAGGCAGCAACCGATAAGATGATCGCCAACGATGCCCTGGCTCTTTCGATTCTCATCGGAGAGAACTACGATCCCGACTCTTCAACCGTCGGACTTTTTATGTACGCAAGGGCCGATTTACATTCATTCAAGAATCAGGAGAGGGAAGCTCTCGAACTTCTGGATTCTATCCCGCTGCTCTTTGGCTACCACCCCCTGCTTGATGATGTGCTGCTGAAAAAGGCGGCTATTTATTCGAAACTGGGAGAATACAGCATTGCCGACAGCCTTTACCACAAAGTTACCACCGATTACCCTGATGAAGTGACGGCCGACAGGGCACTCTTTCTACAAGCCGGACTGAGGGAAAATGAGATGAAGGATCCTGCAACCGCCATGGAGCTCTACGCACGCCTTTTGGAGCGATACCCGTCGAGCATTTATACGATAGATGCCAGGAAGAGATTCAGGGCATTGAGAGGAGACAGTGTTTCAATTAAGAATTAAGAATTAAGAATTAAGAATTCAATCTCACCAATTCAACACCTCACCCCATCACCCCTTTCAGCACAAGTACAAAGCATACCAGGAAAGCGACCATTAAAAATCCAAAGAAAATAGGAGCGGGCCAGAATTCGTCCCAGGCATTCACCACACCCTATCCGGGATGGCGAATGAGATAAATTCGTTTTACTCTCCTGATATCCAACTACATAACCGGGCACTCTGATGCCATGAGACCGCAGATCGATTGCTTGTTTGGTAAGAAGATTAGGACCCTCTATCGCTATACACTTCACTCAACCTGGTGATCGCGATCGCAATCATTTCAGGGATTTCATCCGATGTCTCACTAAAATATCCGGTTGACAGATCTTCGAGTAGCCCTCTGATATCTTTGGAATCATTTGACCATTTATCCGGTGATATGTATTTCTCCAGATTAGGTATGTTATGGATTATACATTTTAGATTAGGTTATTTCCTTAAAAAATCAATCGCCGCCTGAAACGGATCCTGAAATGTTATCGAGCCATCCGGTTCCCGCTTATAAAGCACAACCATCACTTTGGGGGATCTCTCGTGCCTTTCCTTTTCCCAGAACTCGGCTGCATAGGTATCATTGCCCAGAAATTGAACACGAATATCCAATTCATTCTCAATCTCAACCGGATCCATCCTTCCCAGTTCATTAAAGAACAACATAAATGTGCCGATATAGAAATGTGCCTTGGAGGTATAATCAGTAATTGATTTTAAAAACAGGGTCTCAAACTCAAGCTGTTTCTCTTTCGACAGCGCATGAAGTTGCCGGGCCAGGAATTTATTCTCAGCAGATCCGGTGTCTGCCCGTTGTCGCACATCAGCTACAACCCGGTCGTTGATGGTTATATAGATCCGGTCGTTTTGTTCCAGGTAAACAGGAAGTGGAGAAGGTATATTTATATCCAAAGTTTCGTTCACCGTAATTCCACCAACGGGAATGGGTCCTTCAACTTCTCTCCCTCTTTTATCAATATAATACCACTTATCACTGTGCCAGGTGACATGTTCGCCATATGATTGTATCCAGCAGTCGGTGCTGACTTTGGCTACACCCTCTTCAAAAGGCCATGCACAGTCGAATTGTGGTTTGATCACAACTTTCCCTGTTATTTCATCGGCAAACCCTATTTTATTGCCAATCCTGATCCTGAAAAGACCCTCCGAAGGATAATCCGGTCCGTTGTCAAAAGGAAATACCTCATACAAAATCTCTTCTTTCCGGTTTATGGCTGCAAAGCCGGTCTCCGGGATAGTTACAATGGCATACGTCCTGAAGGTGTCGGTGAAGCATATTGCATACTTCCCGGGAGGAATAATCGGTTCACCTTCCAGATTTGCATAACCGCAATCCCCGGGCGCAGTGTCACAGATTCTCACTAAATAATCATCGTCAGGGATAATCTGTCCAAAACTTCCGGGCCTTCCAGTGAGAAGTAAAAAAATGAAGGGTAATAAGGTTAAAAACCGTGTCATAATGAGCCGGATAACAACATTATAAAATCCACTCAAAGTATCAGGACAAAGTCCTCTCCATCGAAATAGAAGAATAGATTGTAAGAGGTCGTGACGCCATCCTCCTCGTTATAATACATGATTATTGAGCGCCCTTCGTCATTCTTTATCGATACCAGACGATCGCCATAATAATATTCATAGCGCAATCCGTTGACTTCCTGTACATCAATGCCGATAAGAGAATTTGAAGGCGTGTCAAATTCCATTTGAAAAGAATCCCTCATAGCCGAAGCAAAATCAGGACTATCCATTGATTTTGAATACTCCTTGATTTTTGCTTCCGAAAATTTCATGATCCCATCCAGATCCCTGGTTTCCAGCAGCCGGTAAAACTCACGGTACTTATCCAGAATTTTCTTTTGGGTTCCGGCATCTTTTCCGATTGATTCCGATTCAGCCCATGGGGGTTGAGGATATGCGAGCGCGATTGTAAACGCCCGCTCTTCTGACGGATGGGACTGGAGATCAGGCACGATCCCTTCGGCATGGGCGATAGGGTTGCCGGTCATTCCCTCATCCAGCGGCCCTGAAATTACCACTTCATACGACTTTGTGTCGTTTGGATCAGTATTGGACGTTTCTACGGGAAGGATGTGAACCCTGAACGTATTCCGGCCGTTGATGAGCCAGGGATTTATCGGATAGTTGGATAGGCTGAATGAAGCCTCTTCGGTTTGTGAAAAGACCGGAATGTCGTTGATCAGAAGCTCGTAAGCGACATTGTGCGTCTCTATTCTCAGTGTATAAAAAGATTGCAATTCTTTCATTTTTGGCTGATCAGCACTTTGGGTTATCACTGTTCCCATCAAAAAACCCAGAAACACTGTAATTCTAAGTGCTCTCATAATTTTACAATTTATTCGAAATTTTTCTTTTGTCACAGTTGCTCTTGAATGCTTCGCATTTCACCTCACCACCTCACTACCCCATCACCTCATGACCCCATGACCCCATGACCTCATGACCCCATGACCCCATGACCTCATCACTACCTCGTTACCCTCGGACACGAAGCACACGAAACGATCTTGAACTCGGTTCTCCTGTTTGCCTGGTGCTCCGCTTCCGTGCAATTCACTCCGTTGGAGCACCCGTTGACCAGCCTCGATTCACCGTAACCAACAGCAATAATCCTCTCCTTGGCGATCCTTTTAGCAAGGATATACGTCACGGCTGCATCGGCCCGACATTGGGAAAGTTTCTGGTTATAGTCGTCGGAGCCCCTGCTGTCGGTATGGGAGGACAATTCAATAATCATATCCGGAAAATCATTCATCAGTTTGACCAGGCGGTCCAACTCCTCAGCGGCTCTCGGTTTGATATCGCATTTGTCATAGTCATAGTAGATTTTATCCAGGCGGATGACCTCATTGGCAGATGGTTGCTGCATGCTGAGTTTCAGTTTCACATAAAGATCCTTACTACGGTCCAGTCCTTTGGTCGTTTCATAGATCACTTCGCTGCTGAGCCAGCCGTGTGCCTCCCCGGTTACCTTGAAATCGCTCGCCTGTTCCAGTTGAAAGAAGAACTTACCATCTTCGCCTGTAACCCGTGTATTTGTCCTGTTTGAAACGGTGTTTTCGCAGGTCACGGTCACACCCGGAACCGGCTGGTCGTTGTGCACGTTTGTCACCACTCCCGACAGTGTAAACCTCGGGTCGTTATGTGTAACAGCCTTCTCGATAAGTTCCTGTGAGAACTCCTCTTTGCCAATTGTCGAAATAGTGGTTGTCACATCATTCAGTGTTCCCTGGATCCGGTAGTTATCGGGAGGCAACTCATCTACCACCAATACTCCGTTGGGATCGGTCATTCCCTGAAAAACGACATTGGATTTGTCATCCTTCAACGTTACCAATACATACGGCAAGGGGATGGAAGTATATTTATCCGTTACGGTTATTATTACCTGAGTTCCGGATGCCTGTTTTGGCTGTTCAATCACTCGTCTTGAAAAGTGGGCGAGGTCATCTGTTTCCGGCGTTCCGAACCTGTTTGTTGATATATATCCTTTGTCCTGATGGTCGTCCGTGACCACGGAAAAATCATCATAACTTGAGTTGATGGGCGCTTTCATGTTTACTGGAGCTCCGAAGGTATTGCCTTCCTTCTTCGATACAAAAAGATCCAATCCTCCCAATCCGGGAAGTCCGTTGGAGGCAAAATATACATTTCCGGAAGCATCGAAAGCGGGGAAGATCTCATTCTCCGTGGTGTTTAACTCACTCATGTTTACTGGTTCCGACCATGATCCGTCAGGATTCTTTGAGCAGGAATAGAGATCCATGCCTCCCTTGCCCCCGGGTTTATCGGAGGAGAACATCAGCATCTTTTCGTCGCTGCTCAATGCCGGGTGTGCCATGTTGTACCGTTTGTCGTTGTAGATGAAAACCGTGGTCGGAATCCATTTGGCTCCCTGCCGGGTTGCCGTGGAGATCTGGAGTTTGCTGGTATTGACATCCTGCTCCAGCACCGATTTTTTATTGATCGTAGTATAATAGATGGTCTTCCCGTCTGTCGATACTACGGCAGGCCCGTCGTTGAGGTCTGACATTAGTTCTGGGGCAAAGGGAATCAGGTTTCTGCAGTCGTAATCAGTCAGGAAGAGTTTTGTGTATCCCCTTCCTGTCCACTCGTTCTTTCGCCCCTGCAAGTTTTCTGCCGTAACCATCAGCCCTCCCTGGTAAAAGTTGGCCGAAAAGATGGATTGCTGGTGCTCTCCGGTTTTATTTGTAATCAGATAACCATCCTTCCCCGCCATCAGTTCATCGTACATATCAAGGGATTTGATGAGGTTCTGAGCCTTCCCGCCATCGTTTTTCTGCTGGTACTGAATGGCATATGCCCGGGCTTCTGCCAGGTCTCCGTTGATCCGCAACAGTTGTACCAGGTCGTACCAATCCTCGGGAACGGCCTTATTCAGGCTGAGCAAGGACTTGTAGGCAGCAATGGCTCCTGAGATGTTATTGGTGTACCCGTAAGCCAGTGCAAGATTTCGGGAAGCTTCGTAATCGCCCGGATTTTTTCCCAGGTATTGTTGATACAAGGGAATGGCTTCGCTGTATTCATACAATTTGAACTTTGCATCGGCCTGTGATTTTTGTGCATACAGCGTAACCGAAAACAGGCACAACAAGATCAGGAGTGTTTTTTTCATCTATGGCTGGTTAAAAATATCTGGGGTTTACGTTCCGGTCCGGACTGTTTTTCTTGCCAAATGAAAATCCGATGTACACCTCGTGTGATCCGGAATTGAATGTGCGCAGACCCGAAACGGTCATGTCGTATGAATAACCGATGTAAAAGTTATTGATTCTGCCTTTGATCATGAAACAGAGGGCATCTGACGTGCGGTAGGAGAGGCCAAAACCGATCACGTTTCTGTACCAGGCATCCAGTGCGATATCCACTTCAAAAGGCGCTGCAGAGACATACTTTCCTAAAAGGGCGGGCCGGAGCTCGATATCCTCATTCACCTTGATCCGGTATCCTCCATAGAGATAAAAATGGGGTTTCGTGATCTTTGACTGGGGAGAGAAATTTTCAATCGACACCAATCGCGGAATGGAGAATCCGATGTACACTTTTCTGGTATAGAAAAGTGCGCCAAAACCCAGGTAAGGGATCGTCCTTCTCTCCGTTATATAAAGCGGATCGTTCGGATCTACATTTTCCAGTTTCGAGAAGTCGGAATTCAGGAAATTGACACCGGCCTTGATCCCGACGGATATCGTACTCTTCTCGCTGAGCCGGATATGCGATGCCAGGTTCAAATCTGCCGAGGTGCTTTGTGTGATCCCAATCCAACTGCTGTTTACGGTGACACCCAGGGCAAGCACTTTTTTATAGACCTTGCTCTCCCCGATAAAACTGAGGGTTGTCGGCGATCCGGCAAAGCCTGTCCATTGCTTTCTGAATCTGAGGCTTATGCTCGCATCGTCATTCGCGCCGGCATAGGCCGGGTTGATCTCCAGATTGCTGTTAAACTGATTCTGGGTGTACTGTGGCTCTTGCTGTGCTCTTACAACAGATGCAGACAAGATTAAAATCAATATAATTATCTTTTTCATGGTTCAGAATGGTTAAGAATTAATATCTGACATCTATGTACATGGCCTTCTGATTTCCTGTCGGGAGCTTGAGAACAATGAAATAGGTTCCCTGGACAAGCTTCTTACCGCTTTGATTCACCCCTTTCCAGTCGTTTTGGTAGTCGTCATTCTGGTATTCCACATTGCCCCACTGGTTGTACACGGTGATAGATATGTAATCACAGCAGGTTGAATTCAGAATCTCGAATACATCATTGAATCCGTCTTCATTGGGAGTGATCCCGTTGGGAATGATCATATTGGCAAAATCACAACAGATGGTCGTATCACAGCCTCCGCATTGGATCATTGGCAGACAGATCACGCCGAGTGAGTCGGTGCAGCACTCGGTGGCTGACAACCCTGTGATGGAGTCATAGATTCCGTTGTGACCGGTCAGATACATGCAGAATCTGTCCAGGTTGGTATCCATGGAATCGATGGTCACTGTAAATGGTCCGCCTGTGGACCCCGGTGCAATCGGCGAAGTGAGCTGCACATGGTTAACATCCAACGTGATGCCGGTAGTATGGAAATCGACCTGCCAAAGCGGAAATGGGGCATTATTCTTCACAGAGAAGCTGTACTTGATGTTATCACCCGAACAATAGAGCGAATCGTTGATGATATTGGCACAGGTTGGCTCTACCAGCAGACACTCCTCAAACTTCAAGGTATCCGTGCACAGTTGAACTCCCTTTGCATCGATGATGTTGACCAGGACTATATAGGGAGCAACGGATGTGCCTGTCAGGCAGAAGGAGGCAAAATCGGGATAGGTTCCGGCCGATACTCCGCCCCCGGGCGCTTTGATCTTAATGTAACTGCTCGTCACCCCGCCGCTGATGCTCCAGCCGGTAAACACAGCAAACTGGGTTCCACCGATACCGGTAAACTCAAGGTAAGCAATGCTGGAGTTGATGTAATTACTCGAAAGTGTGAGATCATAACAGCAGTCGGAGGGATCTGTCTTGGTGGGGATGAAGGATATTCCTTCGCAGGGATTGCAGGAAGGAATGTCGATACAATAGGGGATACTGTCCATGCAGCACCATGTTGGGTAGGGTCCTGCAATACCCGGAGTGGTATTCTGGTCGCATGCGGCAATAAAGAAACATGCAGTACTGGCGTTATTCGTAACGATCAGCGTGGTTTCATAATAGGAGGGAGAGGTTTGACCGGGCAGTAAATCAGGGATTGGAATGAACTTCGGAGCAGGGTTTACATCCGGATTCTGAGAATAGAGGGTCAATCCGCGCATCGTAAATGCGGAGTTGTTGTGGATTTTGAACTTCATCTTTATAACGCCTGAGTCGCACTCTGCATTGATGTCGATAACCGAAACACAGGAGGTGTCGACGGGGAGGCTACATCCCTCGATCTCCACTATTTTTTTGCAAACCGTGTCATACTGAGGAGGGTTGCCGATGAAATCGATCGTTATACTCCCGGGACCGGTACCCGCAAAACAGATAGTTCCTAATGTTTGGTATCCTCCGACACCATCAAGAGGGAGTCCGTCTTCAAAGATCTTTTTGGTAAAGACCACCTGGGATGGCGATTGGTAGGATATATTTGACCAGGTATTGGTAACATCCTTCGAAACATCATCGATGGATAGGTTATTCGAAATAACAGATATCTTGTTAAAGTAATCATCCCGGTAATGGTTGGAAACCTGAACCCTGTAACAACATTCACCGGAGTCTGTTTTAACCAGTCGTGCATTGATCTTGCTGCAGATATCAGGATGGTCGGGC
>Ga0351875_1013_pt2 | contig 45456 bp, 40 predicted proteins | sample BONcelFGM3001C14_FD_206784 | JGI IMG/M metagenome (GOLD analysis project Ga0351875, IMG submission 206784) | Enriched cells from coal bed in the Powder River Basin, Montana, United States - BONCAT cells FGM rep3 HSBNCT.FGM.300.1.C14 ... | reverse complement strand
CGGCCGGGGAGATGGCGATGGCTTATCAAACGAAGGCTCTGGACCGGTGGATGCCATTGGCAACATGTCCCTAGATGGTTTCTCTCTTTTTGTAATGGCAGTGGGAATAGCCGGCGAAATTTCAAACCTCACCTTCACCACAGGAGATCTAGAAGATCTCCCTCACCTTCCGGCCATATCAGGCCGGCCCCCGGATTCCGCAGGTGCCATGACGCTTGTCGTAGGCACAGTGCTTGGCTCGATAATACCTGCCGCCGATCAATATCTAAAAGGCGCATCGCTTCAGGCGATATTAACCGGCTCGATATCGCCTTCTATAAGTGAATGCGGTGGAGGAACAGCCGAAAAAAGCATCGAAATAAAGAAGGTGCTGATAGATTCGAACGGTTCGGAAACATCTTCTCAGCTCCCCTCAGACAATCTAATGGAAATATCGCGCGGAACCTACATAGCCGACTCGGCCCTGGACGTGGGCGCAAGATTCGAAACCACCGAAAAATTCAGAGTGACAAACACCGGTTCAAAACCGGTGAACATAAACATTTCTTCGAAGATAGGACCGTTTCACCTAAACGCCATAAAATCGCTTGCCGGGGTGCTAAGGCCCGGAGAGTCTTTCGTGCTTTCGGTTTCTTTTAAACCAACCATGGCCGATTCATCCCCCGGAGAAAATTCCGAATTTTTGCTCATAGGTCAGGATAGGTTCACGCTTTTGGGCCAAGCACTAAACAAATCCGGCAACGCCGAAATAGGAATAGTAAACGACGACGGCGCAATAACCAAACCGAATGTTGGCGATGTAGCGGTGGGAGAATCTGAATTGCCCGCTAACACCCAGAGGGCGTTTTTTATGTGCCGGGAAATAAACTGCGGCGAACAGAAGGCTATCACCGGCTGCAAAGACTGCGCCGATCCCTTAAAGCATCCATGCGAGTTGCTGGCCATATCTACATCCGGAAGACCTATGGCTGAAGTGGATGAAGCCTGCAAACCTGCCGAACCTGACGCCACACCGATGTACACGATAGATCTCAAAGGTTCTTCCGGAATATCACTCGATGCAAAAAAGCAGGTGCTTGCAATAAGAAACAAAGGCGCAAATGATCTGGCGATAAAACGCGTCCGCATAGATGAAGTGCAAAACAGCAAATCCACGGGACAATTCGCGATACCGCAAAATGCGATATTCGTCGCCAAAGGTTTCGCGGATATAGCAGCCAAAGCCGCAAAAGCGCTCGAAGGAGAGGCCGTCCGCGGCGCATCTTTTCCGGTGGTGCTTCCACCCTATCACGAGGGTTATGACGAAACCACGATGTTTGTGGTGATAACCTATCAGCCAAACGATCTCACAGGTTCGGATGGACAGCGTGCCGGCATAGGAAGCCGTGCCACGGACAAGGCAATTTTAAAAATTTTCACTGACGGCACCCCGATAGAAATGCCCATCACGGGCACCACCACCGTTCTTGAATCACCGGATTTGGAATTGTATTTCAAAACCACAGTGGGGATTAGGCATCTAGCCGACGGAAATGATTTTTCCATCAAGGGCATAAACCAGGAGACCGAAGATCTGGCGGTGCCTCTGTTTTTAAAAACCTCAGATACCGCCTCTGCCTCGTTGCGAGTGCTTTCCATCTCCATCTCCGGCGAAGACGCCCAGATGTTTCAGTGGTTAGACACCAAGGAAAAAATAGACGGCGTAAGGCCCGATTCCGGCAAGGGCATGAGATGCTCCATACCAATTATCGACGAAAAAACAGGCGAGATGACCGGTGAAATCTTCGATCTAAATCCAATACCCCTTGCGCAAAAAGGTTTTGATCTCTCTTCTGGCGCATACACTCTGGAAAACATGCCGTTTTTCGGATGCGTTAACTTTCACAGAGATTTCGGCAAATCGCCTGCCAAGAACATTTATCAAGCCCAGATTCAAATCTTATCGCAGGAGTTAGACGCCACTGGAAATCCGGCAAGGAATTCCGACGGCAGCCCCAAGCAGACCTCTTTGACGGCCAAACTTCGAGCGGCGATAAATCCGCGTTCGGGAAAGATGGTGCTTCGTTTCACGCAGACAATGGCGGGAATTTTAAATCCAAAATTTCCATCGCTATCGGCTATCACCTCCCGCCTAGACAGATATTTTGACAAAGGCCCTGAAGCATTTTCCGAAGACGATTTCGAAGTTTTTCTAGGCGCCGTGGTGCTCGATCCTTTTGACGAAATGACGATCACGACATCCGACGGCAAAAAAATTCTTTCCACGCCAAACGACAAAATGACGGCCTTGCTAAGATCGGTCGATACCCATCCATCATCCAACGATTCCGATGATCCGTTTCTTTATGATTATGCAAATATGATCTACGATGGACTAAGACCCGAAGGGACGAAAGGTATATTTGAAGATTTTCCGAATGTTCCTCCCGAAACGCGCACCAACGGCTGGAGAATATTCACTGGTTCGCTTTCATACCCCGGCCCTATCGTGCCTCCGGGAATGAAGTCTCCTGAAACACCCAAAGATTGTACGGTAATAAATCCTTGCAGCGCCGAAGGACTCAGACGTTTTACCAAAGCGGGCATTCCCCAAGGAGAGAAAGGCGCCTGTGCATTTTTTTACGCCTCGGGGGGAAGATACGACAGCCCCGCGTTTCATACAAAAGAGGAAATCCCTGAAGGGGAATACGAAAACCTCTGCAATCGGATGGACAGACCCCAGACTTTAAATGATATGGACACCGGATATTACACCGTAGATGGAAGACTTTCCTTCGAGGAAGTTGGTTTTCGTTTCTTTGGCCCGACCTACGTTCACAATCCGGGAGGACCTCTGGGCAATTACCCCCCGCTAGACGAGGTGTTTCGGATGGGATTTACCACAGGAATGATAAAACCTTCCGAATCGCCAGACGACGTAAATGTTCTGCCGGACGAAAAAATCAATCTCACAAAAAACGAATTCAAGATAAATCTTGACGATCCCAAAATGTCGATTCCGCCCATTTGCAAGAACAACACAAAAAACAGGATTATGATGGGCAAAGAATTTAGCACGTGGAAATACCTAGACGGGCTTCTTTTCAAGGACAAAGAAGCCACCGTACCTGCGGGATGTCCCGAGAATGACAACAATTTCACCGGAGGTTCAGCGTATCTCAAAGGGAGAGATATCGATCACGAAACCGGGATTTTCACCATCGTATCGTCTGGAAAATTCGGATCGTCCGAAGATTTGTCCTTCGCATTCAAGGACGTGATGATGTTCATCATCTTAAACGGCTGGGTTTGTGACCCCCTTGGTAGCGAAGAAAATTTCGAAGGCAGCATGTGCTACAGCATAAAATTCAACGATCGCGATGCTGACAGCCAAAAATCGCTTACCCGGTGACGCACCCGGCCGGAACGATGCGTATTGTACGCCAGATGACAGGTGTTAAGTAAAAAGCAAAATTACGTTGGAGTTTGAATTTATGGGCGATAGGTTAACAGGCACAGATCTTCCAAACAACGCTTCCACAAAACCGTGGCAGGGGCTTGGACTTAATGCGAGCGGCATCTTCGGGTGGCAACTAGACACTGCCATTTCCGATGGCGGCGGCTCGTTATATGGCTTGGGATTGGATTTCGGATACGCCGCTACCGATCTGGACAAATACAAACTCCTTTTGCAGATAATCCGGGGCTCCACCGAAGGAGGATATTTGCCAACCGGCGGACCTTCGGTTCCACAAACGCATGGGTCGAATTATCTTGGCTCCGAACATGAGCGCGTACTTGGAACTTTTTATGATCCCAAATCCCGCCCCACACTTGCATTGTCCACGGCTTCGCAGAGGCTTGTCGGCTACGGCTCCAGCTATTTTCAAAATCCCTATGAAGATGGAGGCGCCGGAGAAGACACTTTTGATCTCTCATCTAGCACCTATCTTTTGGGAAAGGTGAGGCTTGGTTCGCAGGTTTGGCTGGAGCTGGGACCGGGTTTGTCCTACGGCGTGCAATATGCGGGAGAGGGTTCGGAATTTAACAGACTACAGCTTGCCTTCATGCTTCAGTCAAGAATAGGCTGGAATGCCGAAAGCACCGTTTCGGCAAAAGATCGCGACACCTATGTCGAAACAGCCGCAAACATTTCCGCATTTTATGCAATGATGCACAGCTATGCCCTTCGTTACGCGTTAAATAATACTCTCACCAATCCTCAAAATGATCTTGAAGATTACGGATTCGAATCCAATATGGGTTCGGAAGAAAGCGCACTCGACACAGTTCCGAGCTACATGTTTGCTTCCACCCTCCTTGGTGGGCTTTCATCGTCCCTTGAAACTCCTCTTCGTTCGAAGGCTTACTGGGGATATTTCGCAATGCATCTGGCAGGCGGCCTGGCATTTTTGACTATGGAAGGTGAAGCCGCAAAACAAGGAGCGACAGGAGATTTTCTTGGCGCCGCAAGGCTTGCAAGCTATGCCATGGCAGAAATAGAATCACCCGGTAGACGCATCGGAATGGGTGAACGCGAAAAAGCGCTGAGGGAAGGATATCTAAACATCGCAAATTTCTCGCTGGCTTCGGGTCTTTTGGGATTTGGACAGGCATTTAATGCTGATCCGATATCGGGCGCAGCGGCGGGTTCAGGCATGAGCATCGCTTCGTCTCCTAACCAAATCACCGATATGCTTGAAACCACGCTCTATATTCCGGGCTATACACCTGCTACAGGCCGAATGACGTTTACGCTACACAACGAATGGGAACATCTTCCGATGTTTTCAGCCATGACTGCGGCTTGGGGAGGCACTGACAAACCAATAGATATCAATTCCAGCATGGGCGCGCAGTGGAGCGGGCCTTATCATTATCTGTTTGGAGGGCTCAATCACAACATGTCCTACGGCGAGGAAGGCGGATCGACTTTGGGATTGGTCGCAGGCGTAGCCGCCAAAATTGCGCGCCAATTCGTTATCGACGGCAGGATCATATACAATCCTTGGAATCCCCAAAACCAGACGGATGTAGTTTTAGGATTAACGTACAGAAAATGATAAGAAACAACCTCATCCCGAATCCCGACCCCAAAAAACCACCAGAAAGCCACCAGACGGAGAAAAAACCACCAGAAAGCCACCAGACGGAGCAGATCGAAGGCAGACGGAGCGAAAGATAGCGCCAGACGGAGGAAAAAATTGGGGGCCGGGAAAACCCCAGTGTCATCTTACCGTTCTCGAGTCACGGGTTTTACGGTTTACGGGTTTTTCGAGTTACGAGTCCCGAATCCCGAGTCACGGATTTCAAGACCCGCCAGACGGAGCGAAATTGGGCGGGGTGTAGCGAAACGAGGCACCCGGCGATCTCTGCTTTTTTAAATAACCTCGAAAAATCTGGGCTTTAACAAAGACATCGGATTGGCATGCCTCTTGCTCTCGTCATCTGTAATGGCACATCTTCCAAGATACGAAATCATCTGCGACGACGCCTTCTTCCACGTCACTTGGCAATGCCACAACGGAGACTGGCTTCTCAAACACGAATGGGCCAAAAAGGCCTACTACGACCTCCTACTCAAATATAAAGACAAGTACGGAGTTGAAATCTATGCCTACAATCTCATGGATAATCACCCTCATTTGACGGGTCATCTAAACGGCAAGGAAAACTTTTCGGACTTTTTCAGGGTGGTCAATAGCCGGTTCGCAAAGATCGTAAACTGCCAGCTGAAAAGACGGGGACAGGTAGTCATGGACCGATTTAAATCCCCGCGGATAGAGTCAGACGAGCATATGCTAAAGGTCATGGCCTATGTCGATCTAAACCAGCATCGCGTCAAAAAGGTGCTGCATCCTCGCAATAACGAATGGTCATCTTACAGATATTATGCCTACGGCGAGGACGATCCTCTTTTAACCCCCTCTCCGTCGTATCTGGCGCTTGGGGAAACGCCGCTTGCCAGACAGGTTGAATATCGGGCTATCGTGCAGGCGCTTTTGGAACATCGCCGGGAAATCAATATCTCGCACACTTATTTCATAGGCGATCCGGAATGGGTGATTTCAAAACATCGTGAGCTGTGCGAGAAATTGGGCCGAAGGGTTGGCGAGGCTAGGTGCTTGCACCCTTTGACTTTGTCTGGATAAAACCTTTTTTTCTCTTAAATCCAGTTTTTTCAAGAACATCGGTGCCGAGGTCTGCGTGCGAGGGGCGATTATAGCTAAACAGTCGCAGCCAAATCGCGTTGACTTGGAAATTTATCTAAAAAATCACGAATAATCTTTGCGGTATCTTCCCGATCACAAGACCCAAGCTCTAATAGACGACATTTGAACCGTTATCTGGCGAAATATTCATCGACTAGGTCCACCTGCCTCCGTCTGGCTGGATACGGTTCATCGCCGCGGTCTCTCCGCCTCCGTCTGGTAAAAACAAAAAAAACAACCCGCTCCGTCTGGGAATCCGTATTTTGTCGACGGAAAAACGATTCCAAATAACCGTATGCGTTGAATGTGTGATCCACCAACTGAGAATTCAATAGAGGATGGAAAAGCGACGATAAGGCGATAAAAAGGCGATGGCAGTGCGATTATGAAACGAGGAATTCTTAAGGCGGCCGCAAGATCGTCGAGATTGCTACTGTCGAGATTGCTACTCGCGATATAATCCCTTAGTAACTATATATACCGCTATTTCCGGTTCAACCATATGCCTGTAAACCCTGCCCTTTGCGATGTTTTCACGTATGGCTGTGGAACTGATATCGATTATCGGGGAACTTTCCCCTCTCGGCACCTCTATCACCCCAACCTCTCTTTTAATTTTTGCAAAATCGTGCCAGTCATCTACTTGTTCCGCGACATCACCTCCCACCAAAAGACGGAAAGCCTTATCGGGATAGGTGAGCTTTAGATATTCCACCGTTCGAATAGTGTGACTTAGGCCACCGAGTTTTTCCTCAACATCCAAAACACGAATAGGAAGCGCCAGCTTTCCAAACATCAACCTGCACATCTCCATTCGATGTTTAAAAGGAGCTAGTCCTTTTCCAAACGGGTGAATAAAGCACGGAATAACCCACAACTCGTCGGCAAGGCCTTTGGAAAAGAGCCATTTTGCTATCTGGCCGTGAGCTAAGTGTGGAGGATTAAACGATCCCCCGAAAATGGCCACGCGAGTTCTTCTTTTTTCTGCAATTCGCATATCAATCCTCCCTTGATAAAAAGGATAAGCGCGGCTAGTATAACGCCCCGATAATGGAACTCAATCGCGTTCTTATAGTATATAAGCATCTTTCGGCAATCCGTCCGCGCGTTTCGAACATGCGAATGAAAGAATTTAAGCGCATGACCCGCATACACGACAAAGCGCTTGCCATGATTACAGACCTTCTCAAAAAAAGAAAGATTTCCTGTCATCTTGTTTCCCAACAATCCGTCAAAAAAGGCCTTTCAGGTGATATCATCATAGCACTCGGTGGAGATGGGACGTTTTTTGCGGCATGTCATTTAGCAGACGAAATCCCCGTGCTGGGGGTTAATTCCATGCCAGAACATTCGGTAGGTTTTTTCTGTGCAACTGATGTCGCAGGTCTTTCCAAAACGCTCGATCTGATAAAGACCGAAAACCTTCGCGCCGTCTATTTGCCGACCATAGGAGGAAAGATAGATGAAAAGGATATTCCATTTCACGCTGTAAACGACATCCTCTTCGCGCGCCACACCCCGGCGGAGGTGGCCAGATATCAAATTTCCATAGGCACAAAATCCGAATTGCAAAAATCTAGCGGCGTATGGATAGCAACGGGCGCCGGTTCCACAGGCGGAATACTTTCCGCCGGTGGCAAAAAAACAGAAATTACTGCCAAACGTTTACAGTATCGCGTGCGTGAACCCTTCGCTCACGAGCTTTCAGGTTACAAGATTTTAAACGGATTTGTCGGCGACGAAGAAAGCATTGAAATCATTCCAATGCGCGATGGTGCCATTTATATAGACGGCCCCGGTATCGTATGCGAGGTAGTCGAAGGCGAGAAACTCACGCTCAAACTATCGAACAAAACAGTCACCGCATTTTTGCAAAGTAACCATTAGGGCTTTTCTAGGGTTTCCTCGGCCCCCGGTTCCTGTTCCATTGTCTCTGTTTCTCGGTTCCTCTTGAGTCGGACGCACCACAAATAAAAAAAGGACTCGCGAGGAGTCCCTTTTTTATTTGTTATGCTTTTTTACTATCTTTTCTTCTTTGGGGCCGCTTTCTTCTTCGCTACCTTTTTCTTCTTCACTACTTTTTTCTTTTTTACTACTTTCTTCTTCTTCGGTTTACAAGCCATTGTCCCCCTCCTTTGAAAAAAGATTTGTTTTCAACTAGTTCGCTAAATCTTATGAGATTATAAGGAATTAGAGATATAGAGTCAATTTTATTTTTAAAATTTTAACACAATTATATATAATTTCGTATCAACTGTTAGTCCGATAATATTTTTACTCGTAAAAAAATGCTCGCTCCTTCTTCCAGAAATGCCCACCTGCTTTGTATTTCTGGGTAAATCCCTCCCAAAAAAATCCCGACAAAACTTTTGAGATTGGCATCTACTAAAAACCAAAAAAAATATTTTATGGGACCGTCATCTTGTCTCATCGTCTCACAACATCGTTCTTTCGTGACTCGTAAAATCCGTGAATCGTGAATCGTAAACCGTGAACCGTAAAACCCGGAACATGGAACCCGGTCCCCGGTCCCTTGTCCCATCGCTTCATCATGTCGCGCACCGCAGTTTCATCGCTTTTAAAACCGTGAGAACTGATAACTGACAACTCCAGACGGAGCAACAGGATCTATTCAGTTCGACAACTCCAAGACAACTCCAGACGGAGGACAATTCCAGACGGAGCAACAGGATCGCCTCAATCGGCCAAAAGACCTCCTCGCAAAAGGACATCTCCTAAAAATGCTGCATGACGAATTTTGGGCTAAATCGTGAGATATTTAGACATACTTTTTGCGTATGATGCGAAGAGCCGCGCAGGCGGCGCCAAAGCCGTTGTCGATGTTTACAACGGTTATGCCTTCCGAACAACTGTTTAGCATGCCAAGAAGCGCCGAAATGCCGCCAAAGTTCGCGCCATATCCTATGCTAGTTGGAACTGCAATGATCGGAGCAGCCGTCAACCCGCCGACTACGCTGGGCAGCGCGCCCTCCATGCCGGCCACGACGATCACAGAATCTACATCATGGAGTTCGTCTGCTGATTTAAGAAGCCTGTGAATTCCGGCAACTCCGACATCATAGAATTTTTTGGCCTCAATGCCGTAGAATTGCGCCGTAATTCTCGCCTCTTCCGCAATGGGAAGATCGGCTGTGCCCGCACATAGAATCGCCAATTTCCCCGCCATCGGTTCTACAGGCCTTTTCAATAAACTAAAAGTGCCGCTTAAACGATCCACCAAAGCCTCGGGAAACCTTTTTTCTATTTCATCCAACATCCATTCGTCGGCCTTGGTCGCAAAAACATTGAGCTTACGCGATGAAAGCCCGGAAACGATATCTATTAAATGGGTGATCGTTTTCCCCTTGCAAAATATCACCTCGACAAATCCATTTCGTATCGGACGATGAGAATCGTGTTTTGCCACCCCCAAATCGATGAATGGCAAAGAGGCCAACTCGCAAAGCGCATCATCTGATGTAATCTCGCCACACGAAAGAGAGTCTAGAATCTGCTTTAAATGTTTTTCATTCATCATTTGTCCTTATATCCTTGTAAATCAAGGGCGACAAAGTTCCAATCCAATGCTTTAAGTTTTTCGGATATCATCTCCCGATACTTCATACAAATCTCCATATCCAAAGGAGATACTTCTATACGCGAAAGATCTCCATGATGCCTTACCCTTACCTGAGAAATGCCAAGACCTCGCAAAAAATCCTCAGCCTGATCTATACGCAAAAGTATCGAGGGCTCGATTTGCATACCAGTAGGAATTCGCGACGCGAGACATGCAGCCGCCGGCTTTTTGGCGGTATTCAAGCCAAGGATATGGGCAAGCGCCCTCACCTCGATCTTTGTGAAGCCACAGTCTATAAGCGGCGTCACCACGCGGGGGTTTCTTTGAGATGCCCTATATCCGGGCCTGTGGCCGCAAAGATCCGAAGCATTTGTACCTTCCACGACAAAGGAAAACCCAAGTCCGTCGGCAAGGTCTGTCATCGTTTCATAAAGACATTTTTTACAGAAATAACACCTATCTTCGGGATTTTTTAAAAAGCTAGGGTCTTCAAATTCGAAAGTTTTTACGAAGGTATGGGGAATATTTTTCTCAAGGCAGAAATTTTTCACAAAAGTCCTATCGGATTCGGGAAAACTTGGCGAAACTGCGGTTGCGGCCATCAGGTGCTGTCCTAACTCTTGACTGGCCAAAACTACAAGCACCGATGAATCCACCCCGCCTGAAAACGCAACGACGGCGCTTCCGATTTCGCGAAAGCGCCGTCTGAGAAATTCTATTTTGTCTTCAATGCCAGCCATTACTCCGCGCCAAGTATGCACTGGCGCAATTCCCCTACCGTCTCGGCGATCTTGTCGGCGCCGGCGTTTGCCAGCTCGTCTTTGGTGCCATAGCCGTAGGAGACGCCTATGGAGATGCAACCTGCCTTTTTGGCCGCCTCAATATCTATACCGCGATCACCCACGACATAGGCATTCTTGATTTTTTCTTTTTTCAAGACATGTTTTAAAAGCTCCACCTTGTCGGAAAACTTTCCGTTTAATTCGCTGCCGTAAATGGACGTAAAAAGAGGTTTTATTCCCAAATGATCAAGAACCATATCACAGGACACCTGCGGCTTGATGGAGGCTATAATGAGGCTGCCTTTTTCTTTGGCCGCTTCGAGAAGCCCCACAATCCCCGGATAAAGCCTGTGCTCGGCTATTCCTTCGCTGTGGAAGCGCTCGCGATAGGATTCCACACAGGTTTTGATGAAGCGCTTTTCCTTGCGTTTGGTAAGCTCCTGAAAAATAGAGGAAAGATCAAAACCGATGTAGCGTTTGAGGCGTTCTATCGGAACTGATTTAATTCCCTGTTTTTGCAGAGCATAGTTTATACAACGGGGAATGGCCGTTCCCGGATTAACCACCGTACCGTCTAGATCAAAGATAAAACATTTTTCATTTTTCATAGGCGCGGGCTTATATATGAGACTGCCTTCACTTTCAAGTGTAAAGTTATAACTTATTGATATTGTTTATCTAAACGTCTTTTTTAAAGATGACTCAAAATGATAAAGAAAGACACATGTAGGGCAGGTTTGGGCTAACGACTTTTTATAAACGACAGTTGGAATTTACCGGTCTTTCAAATTGAAAAGATAGGAGATTGATTTATAGGCGAGCTTGGCCGCAAGAAAATCGCATGCGTGAAAGCCCGAAATCGGAGCTAGTTCAACTATATCCATGCCCACAACCAGCTTTTTTGCAAATAGCATTTTTAGAAAATCAGTCACTTGCCACCAAGTCATTCCCCCGGGCTCGGGAGTACCGGTTGCCGGCATTACCTGGCAATCGAAGGCATCGAGATCGAGAGTTATATAAATTTTGTCGGTCTTTATGGCAGCGAGTGCTTCCTGCATCCAGGAATTGCTTGTGCGCATATTAGAAGCATAAAATATCGGATAGCGTGCGGATTTTGCGAGCTTCGCTTCCGGCTCCGAAATGTTTCTTATGCCAACCTGAACGGCTGGGCACATCTCGTTTACGCGTGCGATAGCGCATGCGTGGCTCATGGCTTCGCCATTGTACTCCTCCCGAAGATCGGCATGAGCATCGAACTGCACCACGGTAAATTCGGGATCTCTTTCATGAAAGGCTCGAACCACCGGAGGAGTCACCGAATGTTCACCTCCCAGGATCAAGGGCCACTTGCCGTCATCTATCAACCTTCCAACAGCTGGAGTTATCACCTCGAAAAGCGCGGAGGGTTTCACACCGGCAACGGAAAGATGAGGAATCGTGGCAATACCGCCTAACTTTTGTGACTCCACACCGAGTTCTTCGTCGTAGAGCTCAACCTGAGCGGAAGCCTCGAGGATGGCGTCAGGCCCCCTTGAAGTCCCCTTTCCATAACTTACCGTCATCTCGTAAGGAACGGGCACAACCACCACGCGGGCTTTTTTGTAGTCGGCCTCCAGATCCGAAAGGCCTAGAAAATTCATCATTATAGTATTCCGTTATGGAACAAAAATCGCGCCTGCTAGGACCGTCGTCCACCAACCACGGCGATCTCCTATGGCCGACTGCGTTACGTTCATCGTCTTGACTATTTCACCAGATATCGTCCAGGTACCCTTGCGTTCGTTCCAAGATTTATCTGGATCGAAGGGAACGCCTAAAATAGTTGCAAGCATTTCGGCGGCGATGTCCTCGGCGTAGTCACCTGTTTGTCTTTCGTTTTGACCAAAGGCGTGATGTTCGGAGAGATAGCCATGAAATTCGCTGCTTTTGGGTATTGAAAGACCCACAGAAGCGGATATTAGTCTGTGAGGCTCGTTTGTCGCAGTGTCGGAAAGGACACAGTGAACTATTTGCCCCGGATGAAGATGCTTCACGCCATCGTTTCTGGGAATGATCTTGCATCCCGGTGGAAAAATGCTGGATACGCGGACCAGATTGTACTGGGCGATTCGGGCATGACGAAGAGCCATCTCGAAGCTTTGCAGTTTTTCACGGTGTCTACCCACTCCCTTGGTAAGAAATATCCTCGTAGGAACATATGCTGACATTACTTTCTCCTTTCTCTAAAACTCTAAAAAAATGAAAGTCGCGCTTAACACATTCCTGCTCCCACGACAAGATATAAAGTCCGGAAAATCCGTAACTCGTAAAATCCGTGACTCGGGATTCGGAACTCGGAACTCGGAACTCGAAAATCCGTAATCCGTAACTCGCAAACCGTAAAACCCGTAACTCGTGAACCGTGAATCGTAAACCGTAAAACCCGGAATCAGGAACCCGGTCCCTGATTTCTGGTCCCTAGTTTCTACTCGGCAGGAGATAGTGCCCGCGTAGCACGTTCTATAGGTTCAATCTCCGGAAGCGTCGCATCGGTATCCCGGGTAGCGCCTAATTCTTTCAGGCGTCTGGCACCGGGGAGCACCCTATTTTCCCACGAACCCACAGCCTGATTGAACGCTTGAGTAGCGCGTTCTATCCCCTGCCCCACTTTAGAGATATATCCGGCAAAGGTCTGACAGCGTTCGAAGAGATCCTTTCCCGCCTCGGCTATACGCAGGGCATTTTCGGCAACTTTTTGCTGTTGCCATCCCATCGCCACAGAGCGCAAGAGAACTATCAAGGTCGTCGGAGTGGCGAGTATGACATTGCCCTTGATGCCATCCTCTATAAGCGTGCGGTCCTGTTCCAAAGCAGCAGAAAAAAACGACTCGCCCGGCAGAAACATAACGACGAAGTCCGGCGTGTTTTCAAACTGCGACCAATAAGATTTATGACCCAAAAGCCTCATATGTTCGCGCACCGATTGGGCATGCTTGACAAGACCTGCTTTTCTCAAGGTCTCGTCCATGGATTCGGTGGCGCTCCAGTAGGCATCTATCGGCGCCTTGGCATCGACCACAACGCTTTTGCCTCCGGCAAGACGAACCACCATATCAGGGCGCAACCTCGCATCCTCTGCGCCTACGGTTATCTGCTCGTCGAAATCGCAATACTGGCTCATCCCGGCCACCTCTACCACTCGCTTTAGAGTAAGCTCGCCCCATCGCCCCCTTGCGGCAGGAGATTTAAGCGCGGCAACGAGACTGCCGGTTTCGCTGGTTAGGCGTTTCTGGCCGTCGTTTAGATTTCCCATAAGCTCTTTAAGGCCGCCATAAGCGTCCTCGCGGCGGCGTTCTATTTCACCTATGGCCTTTTCGTACCTTGCAAGTGCTTCTTTAAGGGGTGCGATATGCTCTGTAAGTTTTGGCTCGGCTTGGCGAATAAATTCCTCGCGCGTCTGTTTTAAAACTTCCGAGGAAATACCGCGAAAGGCGTTTAGATTATCGCGCTCACGGAAAAGCGCATTCTCGGCATCTCCCAAACGGGCGCGACTAAGCCCCAGCTCCGCTTCGAATACGCTTTTTTTCGTGAGATAAAATACGATTCCAACCGCAAGACCAAGAATCAAACCTGCAATAAGCAATGCGATATTTATCATGGTTTGCCGAAGATATGACGGCTGTGAGTTGGAAAGCAAGGGCAAACGAGCATAAAAAAATTATCTTATTAGCGGTTTCATAATAGCGTGGGCATCTCTAAAAACTTTAGGGCACCTCTAAAAACTACTGTTTTGGGGATTTCTAAGAATCGTCCAGATGCAAGGCGCCCCGACAGAGGCCGGCCGAGTCGTACTTGAAGTACGTCGCAGGCCGCGCCGATGGAGGGTAACGCAGCAGCTGGGCGATTATTAGAGATCCCCATAAAATCAAAGTACCACAATAAGCATGGCAACTACCGCTCCTATTATAGCGTACATGATATATCTTTGAACTTCGCCGTTTTGAATAAAACACATGGCCCTAGATGCAAATCCGGCAATACGCACCGGCGTTTCCATCAAAAATCTGCCGGCCACAAATCCGTATATGATCTCCCCAACAATCCTTTTGCAGATCCAATTGGGAATTTTGATGAATATCCATGCAAAAAAACTGTCTAGATAAAAATGCGCCAGCAGCATGCGGTACAAAAGCTCCATTCTAGTAGCCGCCTTGACCGGCCACCCCCTCTTTTGGGCGTAGATTAGCCATCCAAGCACCGAAAAATGTATGGAGAAAAGAAACGTAACTATCATTAGCGCGATTCGAGTTCCCGGCGATGAACCTGAAGGCGCACGGCTTATCTCGTCGGTTACGGCTTCTCCAAGCCAAAATGCCACCGTGTCTGAGCCTCCAACCTCTTCTGGTATTCCTATAAAACCCAAGAGAATAGTCGCCGTAGCCAAAAGCATCATCGGCAGCACCATAGAAACGGGCGATTCCACCATCCTTTTGAAAACACCTTCTGGAATTTCGCTGGAACCGAAAAAAACCGAACCCGCAATCCTGAATACGGCGAAGGAAAGAAGCCCGGTTCCGACAAAGCCCGCTATCCAAAGACCTATATAGCCCCTCTCGAAAGCCTGCCAGAGTATCGCATCTTTGCTGAAAAACCCTGCCGCCGGAAAGACGGCGGCGCATGAAATCGCGCCTATCATAAAACACCAGAAAGTAACCGGCATTTTGTGTTTAACACCGCCCATCATAAAAATAGTGCTCCTCTTGCCGCACGCCTCGACAACGCCTGCCGATGCCATGACCATGAGAACAGAAAACGAGTAGGATACCAACATGTGATACACACAGGAAACAAACGCGCCGATGCCGCATGAAAAAATCATATATCCAAACTGCGCCCCGACGAGCCATGACGCGGCGGCCATCAGGTCCGTTTCGACTATGCAAAAAAGCGCCGAAAAAACTATCGTGGAAATTCCCGCCATCCTAAGAAGCATGAGCGCGTCCGGCGACATGACGATTATAAAACCAAGCCTCACTATAAGATATATGCCAAGAGACGCTGAAATTCCGGCCAGAATGATAGGCAACGCCCGCCCGGCGTTTTCATAGGATTTCACGATCCCAGAAAAGAACGGAAACAACGCCGACTTCACAGCTACCGCGGCAATGACCAGAAAAGACATCGCCCCGGCATAAGGCATAAAAAACGGTGCGGCTCTTTCCATTGTTTCAAAATTATATATTCCGGATGTAGCCGAAATCCCCGATGCCTGCATGGCTCCATATATGAAAAACGAAGCCGCTAGAAGCAGGCAAAAAGACAATATTTCCAAAATCAACGAAGTCGGTTCTTGCTGTTTTCCAGATGAGATAGAAAAAACCGAAAAAACGCAAAACGCCGCAATCTCCCACGCTACTATCATGACGATAAAGTTGTCGGACAAAACACCAAGCAGAGCAAATCCCGTAAAGCACCCTAAAAGCGCTGTTTGAGGACCGTAGGATTTATCTCTAACAGCCAGCCCGGCGGTATGAATTGCGGAAAAAATCGCCACAAGAGAAATGGCCAGCGCAATGGAGAGAGACAGTTGATCGATGCGCAAGGCAACATCGACCACCAGAAAATCCAAGGCCACCCATTTATAAAGAGGTCCCGTGACAAGCGCAGGAGCAAGATCTTCAAAGCCGGTCAGAGTTGCATAAAGCACGACCGCAGCTACAAATGAAACCAGAGGCCCCAAAACCGACACGCACGCCAAAGAACCAAAAAATGTTCTTCTTTTGGAATGCGCCGCCGCTGCCATGAGTATAACGCATAAGAGCGCCCCCAAAAGAGGCGCTGCGACCATCGTCCAAGCGACGTTTTGTATGGAGATATTGCTGTATATAAAATCCAGCATCGTCTAGCCCCTCATGCTACACATAGAATCTGAATTGGCCGAACCGGTTTTGCGATACATCACATGATATACCGCAAGCGAAACGGCGATCGCGCATATCGAAAGACCCATGATAACAAGACAGGCCGCCTTGCCATAAACCAGAAGATTCCACCTTGAAAACGCCGCCAGCGCAAGACACGATCCGATCAGCATAAGCTGAAGGCACATGATGGAAACGACAAACCCCCTGCGGGCGGCCATCCCTATGACTCCAAGGGAAAAAAGCGTCACGCTCAAAACCAGAAAATGCTGAAGCGTAATAATCAAGATTTATCCTTTCTTTTCTTCAAGTCCGTATTTCATTATCGCGAGCACCGAAATTATGGAAACAAGAACCGCAAGTCCGACAAGGAGCGTCGCGGATGCGCATTCCATGCCAAGGACTGTTCCGAGAGCGCCCAGCTCTCGAAAAGACTCGCCCGAAAGCGGCGCATCCACAAATGGCGGCCTAAGGATGGACACGACCACCACGACAGCAAAATAAAAGGCCGCAATCGTGGCGATTATCCTTCCAAATTTTATAGTCCCTCTATTCCTTACAATAGCGCCAGGACCTTTCATCGCCGCCGAAACAAACAACATGATAATAGAGGAACCGCCAAATATTGCAGCATGAGCCACGGCGACAAAGGGCGCATCCAAAAGCGCCAAAAGTCCTGAGGCTGCAAGCGCACAGACAAACAGGGACATCACCCCATAAAGAGTCCCAGACCTCACAACGACGGCAAGGGCCGCCGCCACACAAATCACCGAAAGAATGTAAAACGCCAGCTCTTCCATGTCACTCCATTAGCAATATGGTGACTATTACAGAAAGCATCCCTGCGCCAAACGAGGCTGCAAGGCCGTAACCATAAAAACATTTTTCCCACGCCGCTTTCCATTTCCACCTGATAAGCATCGCCAAAAAACAAACTGAAAGCGACTTTATCATCAAGACAACGGCCAAAATTACGGCCACGAATACATCCAGGATCGATTCTGGAAGCCCAAAATGGTTAAACCACATCGAAACCACCAAAAGGAAAGCCCCGATTAGCGCAAGCGGCAGCCCGGCGAGGAAAGGTTCGATATCCCTTAAATCCAGATGAACCTTTTTATTTTTTTCCGCAATGCCTGCGCCTAGAAAAATAAAAACGACGCCTAGCACAGGGCAACCGATAGAGAATATCTGTTTTTTATATTCAATCATCAATTCGCTTGATGCAAACGGCACCTGCCATCCTCCCAAAAAAACCGTACAAAACAAGAGCGCCCATGCAAAAAGTTTTACATATTCAGATGCCGATATGAGAGCCATGTGGGTATTGGGCCGGGCTGAAGATTTTATCCGCTCGAAATTTATGGCAACCATTGAAAACGCGAAGGCCAAAAATGCGAGAGGCTGCTTGGCAAAAAACCAGTCGCCCGGAAAATCCCCCTGCATAGCGACGATTTTGGAGAGCCCGGAAGTTCCTGCAAATATCATAGTGGATATCGCAGCAAGAACGGCTACTGCGTGATATCCAGCCAAATAGGCCGCCTGAGAAAAAGATTCTTCGTGAAAATCTCCCCCGGAGTTGACAAAAGAAGAAATGAAGATCGGAGCGCTGCACAAAAAAAGCATCACCATGGAATATATCAAGCCCGACTCTATGGAAGCGATCTCGGGGACCAGATTGAATTGATCTATGGAGATATTTGCCGAAAAAGGCACCGGGGCTATGGCAAGAATGGCGACGAGAAACGACAGAACTCCGGCAAGACCGCAAAGGGTCTTTCTTGAATCTTTCCGGGAAAATTCAGCACCCGCAAAAAGCCTTATAAAATCGATCATGGTGCAGATATAACCGCCGAGCTTTATGTCAAGAATCCACTCTTTGTCGCATCTCTTATCTGCGCCTAAAAACGCAGCCGTCCATCTCTCCATCCAGACAAGCAGCGGCACAGACGACAGGATAATCGAAAAAATCAAAAGCGTTTTCGGAGCGTTGATGCCTATATCTATTGGAATTATTTCCATACACTCCGCCAAAGATAACAAAATCCAAAAAATACAAGACCCATAAAAACAGCAAATATCGTAAAAAAGACACCCTGAACCCGGACGGTTATGAAACTGCGATACGCTACCGCCACCGGCACAATGATCATGAAGGCGGCTATAAGAAGCACCGCTCCAGCTAGCGATGCAAAATGAACCGAGCCTGTAAAAGACTTTTCGACTCCAGCTAGCAGACTGGAAATAAGCTCCGTGGCATCACCGCCGTCTTTTTTGCGAAACGCCCGTACAAATACGATAAATATCGCAAAAAATACCGCCGCAAGAAAAACGAGAAAGGATATGGAAATAGCGTCGCTCGTCATAAAATAGTCTAGCCTTCCCACCTTTGAGGAGCTCGAGGCGTACTGCGCGGCGAGGGCGCGGGCGAAGGCTCGGCAGCGCCAGAAGGCGGCACATTATCCGCGGGCGGAATGCCGGTCTGGCGGGCAGAGGGCGCCTCCACACCCCAAGAATGAAGCGTGCCTGCGCTTGAATCATTTACTATGCTGTAGGTAACGCCATCGTCCTGACTTGCGCTTAAAAGTCCGTATTCTTTCGCGGCTGAGATCCCCTCAAAGGTGTTTTTAGATTCCTTCATAAGCTTTTGATATGTTTTTAACGCCTCCTGCCTATATCGCTCCGCCCGGACAACGAGTTCTTCGGGGGCTATCTGTTGATTAAACAAGACCCAGCTCCACTTCCTGTGAACATACCAAATATCTTCGTTCACCCTCGCCCACAAAAGGAGCCCTTTGCGATTCCATTCGCCGCTTTTATATTTTGCGAGAAACGTTTTTATTTTTGGGAGAACATTGTCGGGATGCCCCACCAAAGATTTCAACAAGAGATAAAAATCCGCTTCGGGAACATACTTGTTGTTCGAAAACTTGGCTAACAACGTTTTATAATGAACGCCCGTATAGGGTATATAGAGAACCGCGTGTTCATACTCGAAAGAACCTTGCCCGAATTTCGCATTGTAGGTTGCGACATGTCTCTTCATGCATTCAGGATCGCCCTTTTTTCCCCAGTAGCAGGATTTTTCGGCCCTTTCGGTTAAGGCGTCGGCCAAGGCATCCAGAGTTCTGGCACAACGTATCAACGCCTCCGGAGTATTTTTCTTGTCGTTTGGGTTCGCCTTTGCATATCCGCAGAAAAATTCGGCGGCATCCTCGATCCTTCCCGAAGATTCAAGCTCATAGCCCCGATTTAAATCCTTAGCCGATAAACTTCCACAAAGGACAGCCATGGCAATAAAGGCCACAGTCGATGCTAAAATTCGACCGAATATCATGGACCCTCCTCTTTTGTTACAAAAAATATTCGATGTTACCAAAGGATAGCACCTTGCACTTCCCATGATTGCAGCACTAACCCGTTAGAACGCCGGAGCTTAACAGGAAATATGCCCTAAAACAACTCATCATCTGAGATAGAAGGTCGAGGTTGAGGTTGAGGTCGAGGTTTATTATAATAGAACCTTAACCTTAGCCTTGACCTTGACCTTGACCTTAGCTATTTCGGCGAGCGGCTTTAAAACAAATTCTCTTTCATTCATTCGCGGGTGAGGAATTATAAGATCGCTGTCGCATATTTTACACCCCTCGTAGATCAATATGTCGATATCTATGGTTCGGGGTCCGTTTCGCTCCAACCTTACCCTGCCGAGCGAAGACTCTATCTTGTTGATTTCATTTAGCAATTCTCTTGGGCTTAGTTTTGTGCGTATGGCCACGGCACCGTTTAAATATTTGCCTTGGGCGGGTCCACCCTCCGGCATGGTTTCGTGAAGAGAAGATACGGCAAGTATTTCTATTTCTTTGTGGAGGCCTAGCATCTCCAAGGCCTTTTTTATATTGAGCCGTCTGTTGCCGAGATTTGATCCCACACCTAAATAAACCTTTCGCTTCATTCATTCCCTCGCTTGAGATTGAGCCTAAAACCTGATAGTACTCCGCGTTCGTTATGACAAGCAAATCGATATATCTAGGTCTCGATCTTGGGTCGGTCTCCCTTAAAGCGATAATTCTCGATGAGGCAGACTGCATACTTTTCGAAAGCTGGAACAGGGTTTCGGGCACTCCCTTTAAAACACTCAAGAAAATTCTCGGAGAAATAGCCGAAAAATTCCCCCTCGAAACCGTCTCCGGCATAGGGGTGACCGGCAGCGGTCGCTATCTCATAGCCGATGCCGTGGATGCACGGGCCGTCAATGAAATATCCGCACACGCAAAAGCGGCTTCGGCCCTCATCCCCAAAACGAGGACGATAATAGAAATAGGAGGACAGGACTCCAAGCTCATAATTCTGGGAGCTGACGGCAACATATCTGAATTTAGGATGAACGAATTATGTGCCGCAGGTACCGGCGCTTTTCTCGATCAACAAGCTTCCCGTCTTGGAATGAAGATCGAAGAATTTGCCGAGCTTGCCTTGAAGGCTCGCTCGCCCGTGCCAATAGCCGGAAGATGTGCGGTATTTGCCAAAACAGACATGACGCATCACCAGCAAGAGGGAGTGCCTCTTCCCGAGATCATCGCAGGTCTCAATGAGGCGCTTTGTAGAAGCTATTTATCAAATCTCGTCCGAGGCAAAGACCTTCCAAGGCCCGTGGCTTTTCAAGGTGGAGTTGCTTCCAACGCCGGGCTTGTCGGTTCATTTCGCAAAATACTTTCTCTCGGGGAAAACGAGCTTTATGTGCCTAAAAATCACCTCACCATGGGTGCCATAGGCGCGGCCATGATGTCCCGGAAGAAACCGATTGATACCAAAGCGTTCAAGATACTTTCGAAGATAGAATCTATCGAGGAAAAGGACTACACCAGCACCTCCACCGCAAAACCACTTCCTCGCATAAGCAAGAAAAAGCTGGAGCCTGATTTTGGAAAGATGTCCTTTCCCGGCTCATATCTTGGCATCGACGTGGGCTCGGTTTCAGTAAAAATTGTGCTGATCGAAAACAGCGGAATTAAATACAGCGATTATCTGCTCTCCAATGGAAAACCCATAGATATTTTGCGCCTTATGCTTTCACGTATGAACGCCAAAATGGATCAACGACATATGGGGATCTCTAATAACCGCCCATCTGCTGCGTTGCCCTCCATCGGCGCGGCCTGCGACGTACTTCAAGTACGACTCGGCCGGCCTCTGTCGGGGCGCCTTGCATCTGGACGGTTATTAGAGACCCCCGAAACAGGAGTTTTAAGAGGTGCCCATATATCTGGCATCGGAATAACCGGCAGCGGGAGAAACTTCCTCGGGAAAATAATTGGCGCGGATGTAATCGTAAACGAGATATCGGCTCAGGTCAGGGCGGCCACTTTCATAATGCCGGAAGTAGATACGGTGATTGAAATAGGCGGTCAGGATGCCAAGTTCATGCGGCTAGAGGACGGACGCGCCACCTCCTTTGAAATGAACCGCGTTTGCGCTGCTGGCACCGGGGCGTTTTTGCAGGAACAAGCGGCCCGACTCGATATAAACCTTGAAACAGAATTTGCAGCCCAGGCATTTGAAAGCAAAAATCCCGCCGGGCTTGGCGCTAGATGCACCGTATTTATGGAATCCGATCTCGTTTCCCATCAACAGCTCGGATTTTCAAAGCGCGATCTTCTGGCCGGCCTTTCGCTGTCGGTTGTAAAAAACTATATGGAGAAGGTCATGGCCGGCGGCACCGTCGGCGAAAAAATAATTTTTCTGGGGGGCGTTGCGGAAAACCCCGCCGTAGTAGCGGCGATGGAGTCAATGCTTGGAAAAGAAATTTTGATTTCCACGGCAGGCAAGTTCACAGGCGCTATCGGAGCGGCGCTCGCAGCCGCTGAAAAACCGGGCTCCCTCTGTGGCCGCGAAAGAAATATCTGCAAGATATGCGACGGCTTCGAATTTGAGCAGTTCAACTGCAAAAGCTGTCCCAATATGTGCCTTATAACCAGAAACAAAAACGATGCCCAAAAAACATTCGGCGGCAGATGCGGCAAATGGGACGAAACGACAAAAAAGCAAATCGATCCCAATTCTATCGTTTCGACGCGAATTTCGCTTTTAACCGCCGAACACACAGCCTCGGTGAAACCCAAGACCTGTCTGGGGAAAATTGGAATTCCGCGGGCCATCAACGCCTATGATAAATTGCCGCTTTGGAAGTCTTACTTTGAAGGTCTCGGTTTTGAAGTGGTCGTTTCTCCGCTGTCCTCAAAGGAGATGTTTGCCGAAGGAATGCGAAGGCAGGTCGTGGAGACCTGCCTTCCCATCAAGGCTTTTGTGGCACATGTAGAATGGCTCGAAAACCACGGCAAGATAGATTTTCTTTTTATACCTTCGGTTGTAACCATAGGCAAGGACCGCCATGGCCGCGATACGCATCATTGTCCGTACCTGCAGTCCCTCGTCCAGTTTGCAAAACAGGGTTTAAGAACTCCCCTTCTAAATCCAGTCATAAATTGGAAATGGCATCCAGATGACGAAAGACGCGAAATGTTAAAACTGGCGAGACCTTTCGGTGTTTCAAAAAAAGATGCCCAAAAAGCCTGGAAAATTGCAAGGGACGCGGAAGAAATTTTCAAACGCAAACTCAAAGAAATCGGCGACGGCGTCATCAAAAAACTCGCTTCCGGAGAACTAGATCGCGCATTCGTGGTTACGGGCAAGGATTATAACATCTTCGATAACATGCTCAATTCGGGAGCGGTTTCCATTCTCGAGGGTCTTGGCGAAACCGTGATATCTCAGGACATGCTCACGGACAATTCCGGCGATTATCCTTCGTCATATGAGTGCATGATCTGGACGCACGGCAAGGAGATAATTTCGGCTGTGCATCTGGCTTCGAAAACTGGTGGCCTCTACCCGGTGATGATAACGAGCTTTGGATGTGGACCCGATTCGTTCACCACAAAATTCGCAAAGGATGCGGCCCGGGGCAAACCATTTTTAACGCTTGAAGTTGACGAACACAGCTCGACTGTGGGCATGGAAACCCGGATAGAAGCCTTTCTTGATTCTCTCCCAAAGAAAAATGCCATCGCCGCAATACCAGAAAGAAAGCCGTTTGCAGTAGATAGGCCAATAAAGCGCATCTTCCTCACCAATTTTTCCGACCATGGATACGCTTTTGCGGCAACTATGAAGACCTTGGGTTTTACGCCGGTTTTGACAAATCTTCCAGATGAAGAATCGGAATCGCTAGGTTCTCTCCATTCGACCTATGGAGAATGCCATCCTTACACACTCATGCTGGGCGGCTATTTAAAGGCCGCCAAATCCGATGACGATTTTTCCGACGCCTGTTATTTCATGCCAGATTCAGGGTTGTGCCGGGTGGGACAATTTGGAATGCACATGAGACTCGTCGCAGAAAAGGAAAAACTCACCCTGCCTGTATTGACAAAAATAGAAGACCTTTTTCCCTTCTCAAGAAAAACCTCGTCGGCCACAAAGCTCGAAGCGGTGATAATTTACTGGGAGATGATGCGCGGCATGGACCTGCTCATGCAAAAACATCTCGAAACACGCGCCTATGAGGTCGTTTTGGGGGCTGCCGACAAAGCCCACGATGCCGGAAAAAAGAGCATGATGGATTTTATCATGCGTGGTCGCCCCCATGAAGGTTTAAAAAGCGCAGTCGCCCATCTAAACGCTGTAAAGGTCGATAGGTCGGCGAAAAAAATCGGCATAGGCATAACGGGGGATTACTATACGCGCGTCTGCGACTTCGCAAATGGCGATATTTTTAGGGACATCGAGAAGATGGGCGGAATTGTAATGTTGCCGCCCACGATGAGCGAGTTTGTGAAATATGACTCCCATCAAAAACCAATCTGGGCGTTTAACCATCGAAATGCCGTCGAGTTCTTTCAGTCGGTCATTTCAAAACCGGTAATTGCGCGCCGCGAACGCAAGATACGCGAGATATTCGGCAAAGGCTTGTCCTACGAAGTTCCCCTCGACTATAAAAGAGGCATGGAATACATTAAACCCTACATGGATAAAAAACTTCCGAGCGGGCTTACCGGCTCGGTCGCTGCAATCATGGAGCAAATAGCAGCGGGTGCCGACGGCATATTAAACATCATAACGTTTCATTGCACCTACGGCCTGGTTTTGGGCTCGGTGCTTGCAAAGATCGATGCCGACTATCCCAAAATACCGAAACTTACCCTGATCTACGAAGGATTAAAACCGACGCACAACAAGCTTCGTCTTGAAGCTTTCATGGATAGGATAAAAAACAATAAGGAGACAATACCATGATAGCAAAATTTCTTTTTTTCGGACTCGTTGGAATATCGATACACCTGATTGTAACCGCTTTCATCGATACCATTAAAAAAAGAAAGCTCGAACTAACCGGCGAGGCCTCTGTCATCCTTATTCCAATATATGGAATCATAGGAATTATCTATCCGCTAATCGCCGTTCATCTCGGGAAAAATTCGTGGTATCTACGCGGCATCGTTTACATGCTGACGTTTTACGTATTTCAATTCGCAATAGGGCTTTTATTGAGGAAGATAGATCTATGTCCTTGGAAATACTCAGGCGCCCTGTCTATAAACGGTTTGATCAGACTTCAAGACGCCCCGCTATGGTTCTTTCTAGGTCTAGGAATAGAATTCGTCTATCCCTTGGCCCGGGCCTTTTCACACGTCGCAATCTAGCTCTTAAGAAAAAACGTGGCCTCATCTACAACGCTTCTGGAATGCTCCAAAACACCGGCCAGCGATGTGCCTGAAAAATAGTTGCCCGCAAGAAATATGCCGGGGATTTTTTTGAGATGTCTTTTTATCCCGGCTATTCTCTCAAGGTGTCCCGGCGTGTACTGCGGTATTGCCTCGGGCCATCTTCTCACATGGAAAAACGAAGGTTCGGCAGATATACCAAGCGCCTTGTCGATGTCCGTCATAAAGACAGGCTTTATTTCATCATCGCTTTTATCTATAAAACCAGGATCCATGGCTCCACCGTAGATAGCGCAGTACATAACTTCTTCCTGCCCTCTCACCCGCGATTCAAAGCATCCGGAAGAATTGACAAGCCCCATAAGCTCAAGGCCGGAATTTCGCGTCGCCACAAATCCCATGCCGTCAAACGCTCTCGTCATTTCCTTCTTTTTAAACGCCGCATGAACTACAACTACCGGCGCATATTGGATTTCCATAAGCGGCGTTACGATTTCGGGACTTAGCTCCATCAAAAGCCTGGCGGCCTCACGCGCAGAAACCGCAATGATAACGACATCGGCTGCAAGTTCTCTTGCAGAAACATTTATCGAAACCGCATAGCGCCCGTCCCCTCCGGAGAGTATGGCATCTGCGAAAACGCCTTTCATTATCTTCTGGCGCATCTCCTCTTCAAGTCTGGCGGTTATGGTTCCCATTCCCCACTTAAAGGAAAGAAGCCCGTCTTCGGGAATTTTCGGAATAAACGCACCGACCTTTTTGAGAAGGCTTTTTTCTTCCAGCTCAGCATCCACAAGCTCCGGAACTGCGGCCCTAGCTTCCAAGCAAAGGGGATCTCCGGCAAATCTGGCCGAAAGAACTGGCCCAACTATATTTTCAAGAACACCGGAGCCAAACCTTCTTTTCGAAAAATCCGCAACTGTTTCCATCCCGGTGCTTTTGGATTTTATAAAAGGCTCCATCGCAAGCCTTATTTTTTCTAAAATGGAAAGCGGCGACGAGGTAAACATCTTAAACGGGGACGTGGGAAGCTTGTAGAATTTTCCTTGATCGTAGATATATCTTTTGTTGGGATCTATGCGAGAAGATTCCGAAAGCGAATCTATGGATAGCTCGCGGGCAAGTTTCATGATCTGGGTGTCGATGGAATAAAAATACTGGGGTCCATACTCGAGTATATACTTATCGTTTTTGATGCTGGACCTGCAAAAGCCTCCCACTGTTTTTTCGCGCTCTAGCAGCTCTATTCCAGCCCCGCGCCTTGACATATAATAGGCAGCGGAAAGGCCAGCCATCCCTCCGCCTATGACTACAACTTTTTTTCCATTCCCGATAAACACGTTGTTTATTATAGGCACAAAATCCAGACAAGAAAAACTATAAATGGGCATCTCTAAAAACTGCTGTTTTGGGGATCTCTAATAATCGTCCAGATGGTCAATGCGCGGTACCCACGCATTGACACTTCAGCATTTGATGTCCTCCTTTGGAGGACCGCAAACCGTTGAAGGTCGCAAGGCACCCAGACAGAGGCTGGCCGAGTCGTACTTGAAGTACGTCGCGCAGGCCGCGCCGATGGAGGGTAACGCAGCAGATGGGCGGTTATTAGAGATCCCCTATTGAAGATTAAAGCTCCCTTCGACGTTATTATATACATAGATTTTGTCGGTTGGTCCCTTGTAGGTGAAGTTGCCCGTTTTTTCCCAATTGGAATCCTTGATCCCGCCATTATCGAGCACGGATTCAAAACATCTATTGTTTTGGTCGCATGCGGCTATTCCCGCTGAATCGAGATTATTCGGAAAGACACAGGTGGATTTTAGGCAGGTATCGGCATAGTGAAGATGAACTGCGCTTCTTACCGCGCCGACCACTCCTTCTTCGGATGCTTTTATTGCATCCTCCTTGAAATTGATAAAACTCGGCATAATGGAGATAACGAGCACGCTAAGCAGCGCGAGGACTATCGCTATCTCGATAAAGGTGAGGCCGCGCGAGTTCATAAAAACTTTCCAGCCATAACGGGCGGCCGATGATTCAAAACTCATAAGGATCTCCCGTCCTCGGGCGGCGAGCATATCACACCATAAAAATGATGCGAACAAAATTATAGGCACCGATTTTTGATTATATTGGAACCCCAACGCGATGCCGTGGCATCCGGCGAAATTATTGCCGAAGTCGTATGTTCGGGCACAAGCATACAGGTCTTGGTGAGATTAACACCTATGCGCCGGACCTCCAATAGCGCAACTATAGACCGTTGATCGAGAAGGCTTGGAAAAACCGGATATCCCGGACTAAACCTCTCCCCGGCATCAGCTCCCAAACCAAGCTCCTTCCTTATAAGCGAATGGGAAAACTTGGCAAGCGCCTCCGCAGCTTCTGCGGCAAAACCCTTGAGATAAAAAGACTCGCTGTAGCCGCCCTTTCCAAACAAAGCGGAAATCTCATCGCCCACTTTGCTGCCTATAGTCACCAATTGAAATGCGGCAAAACCGTCGCTAAAAAAATCCGACAGACATCTATGAGGAGGTATCCTTTCTCTCGGAAAATCGAAGCGATAGGCTTTTTTTTCACCTCTTACGATGAGGTTGTTGCCTGACTTTTCACATTTAAAATACCCGCGCACCATTTTGGACTCGAAAAGACCCTTCGAGACAATCATGGCCCTGATTTTTTCATAGATCGCGGCTATTTTATCAATCGAAACATCCTTTGAATCATCATTCGAGCTTGTGATCTTAAATTGCCACCGGCCAAAATAAAGGGCCTGCCTATCCAGGAGATGTTCGAAATCACCCAGCGGCACATCGTCTATTATCTTAGATCCGATAAACGGCGGGGACTTAGGCATCTTTCAAAGCCCTTTTATGGGAGGTGATTGTTTCCATTTTTCTAAAACCGTCGAAGGCATCTTTGCAATAATGAACCTCGCCTGCATAAACCGGTCTCAAGACCGACTCCACAAAATCGCGGGTAAGCGCAGCGCCTCCGCACAACACCGGAATATTTATTCCATTGTCCCGAAACGTAGCAAGGTCTTCTCTCATCACCTCGGTGGAACTCACCAAAAGTCCGGAGAGGCCTATTGCGTCTAGCTGATTTTTTTTGACCGCGTCTATAATAGCCGCCGCCGATTGTTTGATCCCCAGATTATAAACCTGATACCCGTTGTTTGAAAGAATGGCATCGACCAAATTTTTGCCAATATCGTGAACATCGCCCCTTACGGTGGCAAGAGCTATCGCACCCTTAACCGCCACTTTCGAGTCTTTCATGTAGGGGGAGAGCAGGTCTATCGCCGCGCGCATCGTCTCGGCCGATTCCAAAACAAACGGAAGCGGCAACTTGCCTGCCGAGAAACTTCCGCCCACCCTTTCCATCGCGGGAAGCAGTATTCCATTTATGATTTCAGTGGGGGTGGAACCACAAAGCAGCTCTTCGATGACGGCGCCTAGGCCACTTTTTCTGCCGTCTGCAACACATGCTGCAAGTTTTTCGGCGGGCGAAACATCGGCCAATTCATTCAAGTTTGCACGACCGGTAGGCACGACGCCGTTGCCAAGCGTGGCAAGCAACGCCGCCAGAGGATCTCCGCAGCAGTCATCGTCATCTATCAGTCGGGTACACATGGAGATCATCTTTTCGGGAATTTTATCGAACGGAACTATCTTTTTTGGATTTATTATGGCGGCGTCAAGGCCTGCTGAAAGCGCCCGGTTTAAAAAAACACTCGTCAGATACTTTCTCCCCTGAGGTGGCAACCCATAGGATATATTGCTTACGCCAAGTATAGTCTTTAAATCCGGATATTTTTCTTTGATAGCGGCAATGGCTCTTAGCGTTTCCTTTCCGGCTCCTTTAAGCTCTTTATCTCCGCTTGCCAGCGTAAATGTAAGTGTATCTATCATGAGATCGCCTAGGTCGATGCCATACGAACCCACCAGCCGGACGATCCTGCCTACAATTTCCATCTTGCGCTCGAAAGTCTTGCCCATGCCTTGCTCGTCTATAACAAGCGCCACGAGGCACGCCCCGTACTTCTTGGCAAGCGCTATCAGCCGATTGGCCTTTTCCCCGCCATCTTCCAGATTTATGGAATTTATTATGGAACGTCCCGGAAGAAGCCCTAGTGCCCACTCTACTGATTTTTCATCGGTGGAATCTATCATCACCGGGCAATCAACCTTAAGGACCAAGTTTTTGATAAGCCGTTTAAAATCTTCCGCCTCGGCTCTTGCAGGTGTCGCAAGACATATATCAAGCGCATGGCTGGATCTTCCGGCGTCTCTTGCCACCTCGCTTAGGGCCTCAAAATCATTTGCAATAAGAAGATCCCGAAACTTTTTAGAACCGTTCACGTTTGTCTGCTCGGCAACGATAAAAGGTCTTGGTTCTTGAGCGAGATCGTAAGCGCTAAAAAGGCTCGATACTGATGATCGCATAGGCGTTCTGCCGATGACCGGCACCGCATCTTTTATCTTTTGTGCAAGAAGGTTTATATGTTCCGGGGTAGTTCCACAGCATCCTCCGGCGAAAGCTATGCCGAATCTTTCTACAAAATCTGAAAGTATATCTGAAAATTCTTCGGGGGACATGTCATAGGTCGCAAGCCCGTCTTTTATCTGCGGGAGACCGGCGTTTGGCTGGCACAAAATAGGCAGCGATGAGCACGCCTGAAGATAGGAGAGATGCTCCTCCATATCCCGCGGACCCACGGCACAATTTAATCCGAACGCAATCGGCCTGTACGGCAGTATAGATGAGAGAGCCGCAGCAAGCTCGGTGCCAAGCAACATGGTGCCCGTATTTTGAACGGTTACGGATACCATTGCGGGAACTTTTGCGGACAAAGATGAAAGCGCGGCCAGCGCAGCCTTTGTCTGAAGAGGATCCTGACAGGTCTCTATAATGATGATATCGACGCCACCATCTACAAGGGCATTCATCTGCTCCCTATAGGCCTCAAAAAGATCATCGAAGGCTATATGGCCTAGCGTGGGAAGCTTGGATGTTGGCCCGATGTCCCCCGCCACAAATCTCTTTTTACCCAAGGCACTATCCGCGGCATCGCGAGCTATTTTTGCGGCTGCAAGATTTATTTCGCGGACCTTTTCAGCCAGACCATAATCGGCAAGGCCTATCCTAGATCCACCGAAGGTGTTCGTGGTTATTATATCGGCGCCGGCTAACAGATAATCGCGATGAACCATCCCTACCGCATCGGGCTGCGAGAGGTTGAGCTCTTCATTGCACCCACTGGCTAGTCCGAGCTTGGCCAGAGACGTACCCATAGCACCGTCTAAAATCTGGGTTCTTTTGAAGATATCTTTCATCGCCTTGTCGCTTGTCACGGTATATTCCCGGTTAGTGTGAATTTACTAACATCTATCGAACGCCTAGGCAAGGAGTGCAAAAAGTTCAAAATTACAATTTTATATCGATTTTGCGATTTTAGAAAAAGTAGAGGATATTTGAAAGAAAAGCATTTGCCTCGCTTGCACCCGTACCCTGATAATTTGTCCTCATGTAGTTGTATTCAAGGCCTATGACAAACGAGGGCACTGGCTTGAACTGGACATTTGCAAATCCCATTTGATTTCGTCTGACGAAGCCGGCAGCAACCTCCGAACTTTTAAGGGTCTCACAACCATAACCCACGTTGGTTTCAAACCAATCAAGCCAGAGACTTTTCACCTGTCCCCATCCGGAAATTGTTCTCTGTCTCGAAGTGTCAGATGATATCGAAAGAAGCGCTCCAAGGCTGTAGCCATAATGGAACTCTGCAGATGGCACAAACAGCTTGTGCGCCGGAACCTCAATGCTTGCCGCGATGCCCCAGTTGTTAACCTGTTCGGCGCCAGCTACTGCGTTTTTATGACGTGCATAAACTCCCGAAACATAGGCTTTCATTTCGCCATCTGGCAGCGGATGTAAAAAGCCCAGTCGGCCCTGAAGCATTGGGATCCCGGTGGTATTGCCGTTATCGTTAAACGCCATGGAATTGCTAGGCAGGTTTACACTGCCTGTCGTCTCTATTTTACTTTTTTGGCCAACGTCAAAATTATAACTCAAGGCTATCTGGGGACGACGAAAACCCAGATTGCCCTGTTGCCAGAGATTTCCTCCTATGTTGAGCGTAGAGGTGTTGAGCGGACTGAAAATTTCCCACTCATGACCGAAGAGTATATGACCCTTGCCGGTGCCTAGACAAGCGTAGGCGCGGCGAATGCGAGGCCTTACCGATGAAATACTAAGCTCGGTAGTACTGAAAAAATCCATTTCCAATCTAGCAGCCACGGTAAATTTTTTTCCTCCAAAATCGTAGGGCTCAAGACTAAATCCAAATCTCGTATTCTGAATTGTGCCTGAGATAAATGCGTCGTTGTTGCCATCTATCGATTCATCAACGACCCGATTAAAGCCCGGCATAGTGCGATTATAATTTGCAGGATCGTTGTTTAAAGTTCCAAAACTTGAAAGCTGGGAATCGGAGTACATGCCTTCGGCAGACACAAAACCGTAAAGGTGTACAGGCACCTTGGTGGACAGGGAGATTTTCTCCTCCTGTCTTGTCTGGATGTCGGAGGTTCCTGCAATAAGCCCGGAAGGAAACGTAACCGACAAAAACATTGCCGCGATGGCGAGCCATCTCTTCATAAAATCTTCCCCTTTTTGAGATTGATCCTTCGCAAAAGAAACGGATCGACGAACCCGGTCGGGGCGAGAGGATTTGAACCTCCGACCTCACGGACCCGAACCGTGCGCTCTAGCCAGGCTGAGCCACGCCCCGGCCGGATTCATCAGTCCTTTAAGCGGCGAGTGACTAATCGAAAGATGGTGAGGTGTCAATGGGCTACTTGGACGCCAAAAGAATTCGCTGACATTCGCATCACATACCGGTGGACACGGCGGCGGCTAAATGCTAGTTGCGGGGCTTCTTTATGAAGAAGATAGAGGCCATAATAAAACCTTTTAAGCTAGACGATGTCCGCGAAGCGGTTCAGGAATTTGGAATAAGCGGAATCACCGTTACCGAGGTTAGGGGGTTTGGTAGGCAAAGAGGCCATGCCGAAATATATCGTGGCGCCGAGTATGTGGTGGATTTTTTGCCGAAGATCAAAATCGAGATAGTGGTTCCTGAATCCAAACTTTCAGAATTGGTCCGGATAATTCAAAGCAAGGCCCACACAGGCAAGATAGGCGACGGTAAGATATTTATCTATAACGTCGAAGATGCCGTGCGTATAAGAACCGGCGAAATGGGGGAGCAGGCCATATAAACCGTCGGCACACCCAAAAAGTGGCACATAGTTTTCCAGAGGACCCGATTTTTTCTGTCTCTAAAAAACGAAAGGAAGGTATTAAATGCCGGTTTCTAAAGCTCTACAGTTGGCACGCGAGGCCAAGGCCCGAATGGTGGATTTCAAATTCGCCGATTTCATGGGCGTGTGGCAGCATTTTTCCATTCCACTCTCCGAGCTCGACGAAGACGCGTTCGAAAACGGTTTTGGATTCGACGCATCGTCCATGAAGGGCTGGCAGCCGATACACGTATCTGACATGTTGATCATGCCTGATCCCAAAACTGCGATCATGGATCCTTTCATGTCCGAGAAAACTCTTTCGCTTATATGCGACGTGGTCGATCCAATCACGAAGGAATCTTATACGCGAGATCCTCGCTATATCGCGCGCAAGGCGGAGAGCTATCTTAAATCCACCGGCATCGCAGAAACCGCCTATTTTGGTCCCGAAGCGGAATTTTTCATTTTCGATCACATAGCCTTCGATCAAACTGAAAACGGGGCCTTTTACAGAATAGATTCGGAAGAAGGAAGATGGAATACCGGCAGAGAAGATATTCAAAATCTCGGCTATAAACCGAGGTACAAGGAGGGCTACTTTCCGGTTTCGCCCACCGACAGCCAGCAGGACATAAGAACGGAAATGGTTTTAGAAATGGAAAAGGTTGGCATACATGTGGAATGTCAGCATCACGAGGTGGCAAGCGCCGGACAAGCGGAAATAGACATGCGGTTCGCACCGCTTGTAGAAATGGGCGATAAACTTTTGTGGTTTAAATACATCGTAAAGAACGTGGCCAGAAGGCGGAACAAAACCGTCACCTTTATGCCCAAGCCGCTCTTTAACGATAATGGCAGCGGCATGCACATACATGTTTCTCTGTGGAAAGGTGATAAACCGCTTTTTGCAGGTGATCGCTACGGCGGACTTTCCGAGACAGCGCTTTATTTCATGGGCGGGATTTTAAAACATGCCGCCGCCATGTGCGCCTTCACAAATCCCACCACCAATTCCTACAGAAGGCTCGTGCCCGGCTTTGAGGCCCCTATAAATCTCGCCTATTCAAGCAGAAACAGGTCTGCCTCGCTCAGAATTCCCATGTATTCTTCAAACCCCAAAGCCAAGAGAATAGAATTTAGAACACCCGATCCTTCATGCAACGGTTATCTTGGATTTGCAGCTATCTTGATGGCCGGACTCGACGGCATAAAAAATCAGATAGATCCGGGCCAGCCGATGGACAAGAACATTTATAAGCTTTCTCCCGAGGAGATGAAAAACATAGCGCAAGTTCCGTCTTCTCTAGACGAAGCACTAGCGGCGCTCAAAGCTGACCATGAATTTTTACTCAAGGGAGATGTGTTCACCGAGGACGTCATCGAAAAGTGGATAGAATACAAGATGGAAAGCGAGGTTGCACCTATAAGGCTTCGTCCGGTCCCATACGAATTCGGTTTGTATTACGATATATAGGAACGCCTTCGATTAAATCTCGCTATTGCGATTCCCGAGATGCAAAGCGCCATCATCGCAATTATCACAAAATCGCCCGAGCCGGTCGTAGCGCTTATAACGAGCTGACAACCGGATTTTCCGGAATCGCTTTCGGAAGAAGGAATGCCGAGGCTCGAATTCCCGCTGAAGTGGCCTGTTGCGCCTCCGTTTACCGCAGTTTCTACCGCCGCCAGAACATCTAGTTTTCCATGTCCCCATCTATCGTTCGGGACAGTACCTACCGGTTCATCTGCATAGGCACTTTCTATGAGATACTTTTTCACATCGCTGTAAGTGTAGTTGGGATCGGCGGAGAACATTAGCGCCACAGTTCCCGTGACCATTGGCGCTGCCATACTGGTGCCGGCATTTAAGACATGTTTTCCGTCATTCATGAGCATCACATCGTTTGGATTTGATTGTGCCGACAGGGTGGAGGCGATCATTCCTCCGGGTGCCGTGATGTCGGGTTTTATTCCAGTCTGTTGCAAAGCGGCGCTGGGTCCGGAAGCCGAAAACGGCAATAGTTCGCCAAGGCTGAATATAGGAATTTCACAGCAATCAATGCCTCCGCCCCACTTGACGCGGGTAGCGTATGCGCCCACGGCTATTATGTCTGGAGATGTTGCCGGCATTGCAACTGTGCTGTTGCTGTCTCCCGGAACGTAGGTCCATTCCGAACCGATCTCGGCTGAGAAATCCGTAAACTGCACGGTCCTTGCCGGCTTGTCCGGGAAAAGCCATGCATTGAAAGAGCCTTTTCCGGAAACGATTAAATCGAAACTTTTTTCAGATATATTGCCCACTAAAGAATTTACCTTTATCCTTATTCCGGCATGCGGTTTGCCGTTTAAGGCCGATTTGCTTTCGGAGTAATTGATAAAGTATTGTATTGCACCATCTTCGAATGAACCTTCGGATTTTTGTCCGGCCTTTATCAGCCCTGAATATTTTTGGGGGGTACTGCGCGGCTTTCCGTCATGAAATGCCAGACCCACCGAAAGATCGCTTCCGGGCTCTCCCCAAAAATCCAGGTAGTAGATGCGGTCATTTGTCAGCTTTCTTATCACGAAGTTTGAAGCATTGGTTCCGTCAACGCTGTAGCCGGCGTGAATGCCTTTAAATCCCTCTTCGGTCGAAAATTCATTTCCTGCCGCTGCTACTATAGCCCTTCCTGCGGAATCTTCTAACAGTCCCGCAAGACATTGTTCAAAAAGAGAGCTTCCATCATGAGGGCCTATGTGGGTGCCAAGGCTTAAATTGATCACCGCCGGAAGCCCCAGAGTTTCGGCCTTTTTAAATATGTAATATGCGGCCTGACAGATTTTTGTGGAAAATATTGTTTCTGCGTATCCAGACTGCAGGTTTACGCTCGAATCATAGCTAACCACTATCAAGTTGGCGTCGGGCGCTATTCCCGGGTAGTTTTTATTTCTTGCCGCGGCAGTTCCAGCGACATGCGTTCCGTGTCCGTCTCGGTCCATAAGCGGGCAGGAACCATCCGATATCGAATTTTGATCGCACTCCGTGCCGTAGCTGTCTTCTATTTCAGTTGGAACGGCACCGCCGTTTTTGGTCTGGTTCCATATCGAAAGTATTCTGCTCTTGCCACTTTCATCTCTAAAATCAGAGTGGCTGTAATCTATTCCCGTATCTATGATTCCTATGATCACGTTTTTACCGCTATAGGCCTTCGGCAGATTTGTGCCACGATGAACTTCTGCGCTGCCTATTTCGCCGGCGGCCACATCGTTTAAGACGCCGATGGGTTTTGCCGCCTCTATAAATTCCACCTCATCCTCCGAGGCTATCGCTGAAACACTATTTTTAGGGACGGTTGCCGATATTACATTTCCAGCCTTTATATGCACCAAACCGCCCATTTCGCGGATAGTGTCAGCGGTATAGTCCACCTCGGCAGATTTTATAAAAACCTCGGTGGTTTCATCGAACGCAGCTTCAACGCTGGAAGACAGCGAAAGGGCCTTGCCCATAACAACATATTCGTTTGAATTTATTGACGATTCCAAAAAAGAGTCGAGCTTGTCGTTTCCCAGAACGCTGGAGATAAAAAGGAAATTCAAGATACACGTACACAGAGATGTAATCGTAATAATTTTTTTCATTTTAAGACCCCCAACCTGACAAGATTGTGTTCTCATAGTAGTTATCGGCATTTGTCAAAAATTGTTGCTAACTATTCGTTTAATTTTTCTACCCGCATATAAGCCCGCTGCACAAACCGCCACATTGCATGCTTTGCCCGGGCGCGCCACCATATAAAAAAGACGGCGCAAAGGCCGTCTTTTTTACAGATTCGATAATCTTCAAAACTTTACGCGAGGGCTTCACCCGAAACAAACTTTTTTTGTGGAGTCTTCACCGCCGAAATCACCAAGGCCGCAACGAGGCAGGACATGCCGCATATTGTAAATGCCAAGGAGAAATTGCCCAAATCGCCTAGCATGCCTCCAAGTATTGGACCGACTATCCCACCCACGCCGTAGGCAAGAAACACCCACCCGTAGTTTTGTCCGACGGATTTGGTCCCGAATGTATCGGCGGTTATATAGGGAAATAGAGCAAAGTTGCCGCCGAAATTAAAACCGATGAGGGTCGCACCCAGATACAAGAGGGCGGGAGTTCCGGCAAGCCACTGGAAGGCTATCACTACCACTCCCTGAGTTGCCATCATAAGTGCTATGGAGGTTTTTCTTCCTATTTTGTCGCTTATAACGCCCCAAGCTATTCTACCGATGCCGTTGGCAAGCGAGAAAAATATCGCCATGGCCGTCCCGGCTATCGTGCTCGCGGAGGTTTCGTCCAATCCTGAGTGCATGAGCGCCTGCATGGGAAACAGTTTCATGAGTCCTATGCTCATAAGGCCAGCACTCGCGCCAAAGGCGAAGGTAAAAAGTATCATATAAAATTGGGGCGTTTGAAGCATTTCCCGGCTTTTGAACTCGACGGTGCCGGCAACCTGATTTTGAGATGACGCCATCGGTGGGTTCCATCCTGCTGGCTTCCAGCCCTCCTTTGGAAATACCATCCATACGCTGCCTACGAGAATCGTAACGAGAAAGATTGCGCCGTAGAGCATGAAGGTTCCAGAAAGCCCCATTACGGATGGATTTAAAAGATCGGCCCAATTACCGGCAAGTTTTACCCAAAGCATTGCGCCGAACCCAAACCCGGCAACGGCTAGGCCGGTTACCAGGCCCTTTTTATCGGGAAACCAGCGCATTCCAACAGCGATAGGGACCACATAAGCAAGCCCTATTCCCGCGCCTCCAACTATTCCAATAAAGATAAACACCGGCCAGAATGCCGTTCCTCCCGAAAGACCGGCCAGAATATAGCCCGCACCTAAAACTATACCGCCGGTAACCGAAAGCTTTCTAGGACCCCACTTGGGCATTAATCTTCCGGCTATCACCATCACCACTGCAAATACGACAAGTCCTGCGGCAAACACAGCCTGAGTCTCGGTTTTGGTCCAGCCGGCATCTACAAGCGGTTTTGTAAAAACCGACCACGCATATATGGCGCCAAGGCAAAGCTGCACCAAGATAGCCCCCACGACGACGACCCAGCGTTTATTTTCCATAAAGTTCTCCCTGAAATCGTAAAAAGTTTCGCGGGTCTCTATAATTCGAAAGGACTTAAGTCAAGTTCTCAAGTTGCGCCTTGCGCCAATTTTATCTTTTCCGACGATCAAGCCAAATCAAGACTAGACCTGTTTTTCATTGCACGCCACGAACGCGTGATGGTAGATTGCGCCGGTGTTTTTAGGTAAAAATCCACTGGGAGGGAATATATTATGAAGATGGAAAGAGTATTGCTTTGCACGGTGTGTGTTTTTTTAAGCGCGTCAATTTTGGCGTGCTCCGACAAAAAGGCTTCATCTGCAGGTGCCGATGCAACGGGCAATGCCGCTTTGGTAAACGGCGTGCCTATTACCATGAAACAACTAGACGAGGCATCCAGCGATGCCATGCAGCGGCTGTCGATGGAAATTTTTAAAATAAAAGAACGAGAATTAAACGGTCTCATCGAGGAAAGGCTCCTCGAAACAGCGGCCGCCGCAATGGGAAAAAGCCGAGACGAATTTTTGGCCATGGAAGTCGATGAAAAGGTTGAGGACCCTTCCGAAAGCGAGATCAAGGCCATGTACGATGCCAGAAAAGACGCCTATAAACAGCCATACGATCAGGTCAAGGGCGACATTGCGAATTTTCTAAAGCAAAATAAACAAGCCCGCCTCTATAGAGGACTTATAACAAAGCTGCGGGCAGAGGCCGATGTAAAAGTATTTTTCGAGCCGCCGAGAGTTCAAATAGATGTGGGCAATCTACCCTATTTAGGCGAAAAAAATGCGCCTGTTACAATCGTCGAGTTCTCGGATTATCAATGTCCGTTTTGCAAAAGGGTGCGCCAGACCATAGATAATCTTGTCGAAGACTATAAGGGCAAGGTCAAATACGTGTTCATGGACTTTCCACTTTCCTTTCATGCCAAGGCGCCAAAAGCTCATGAAGCCGCCCGTTGCGCAGGCGATCAAGACAAATACTACGAGTACAATAAAAAAATATTCGAAAACCAAAACGCCATCGATATTCCCGATCTCAAAAAATATGCCCGCGAACTAAAACTAAACTCCTCTAATTTCGACAAATGCCTCGACGGCGGCAAACACGCTCCAAGCGTAACCCGAATGATGGAGCAGGCATCGTCGGCAGGGGTGTCTGGAACTCCGGCCTTTTTCATAAACGGCATCATGCTCTCAGGCGCCAGACCGCAATCGGCATTCGTGGAAATCATAGATGCGGAGCTTGCACGCTAATGCTTGATTTGAAATTTATAAGAGAGAATATCGAGGCGATCCGCGCAAACTGCAAAAACCGCAACATCTTCGTCGAACTCGATAAATTTTCAGAATTAGACGAGCTTCGTCGCAAAGGCATTGCAAAGATCGAGGATCTCCGCCACGAGCAAAACGAAAATGCAAACGCCATGAAGGCCAAGCTTTCCGAAGAGGCCCGCCGGGTCCTTATAGACAAGGGCAAGGATCTCAAACAGCGGGCAGTTGTCGCCGAAGAAGCTTCAAAAAAAGCCGAAGATGAACTGGATGCTTTGGTAAGACGAATTCCCAATATGACCCATCCGGATGCACCGATCGCCGCAGGCGAGGATGGCAACCGGGAAATCAGAACTTGGGGAGAAAAAAGAAAGTTCGATTTCAAGCCCCTCGATCACGTTGAAATAGGAGAGAGGCTTTCTCTTATAGACTTCGAATCCGGAGCGAAGGTTGCCGGTCAGAAATTTTATTACCTCAAAAATGAAGCCGTGTTGATGGAGCAGGCCCTTATATGCTTTTGTCTTCATCTTCTAAGAGCCGAGGGTTTCACCCCCATCATGACCCCCGATCTTGCGAGGGCATCCATACTCGATGGGATAGGTTTCAGCCCAAGGGGTGACGAAACCCAGATATACTCGATAGCCAACAGCGATCTTTGCCTTATTGCGACCGCGGAAATAACCTTGGGCGGAATGATGTCAGGCGAGATAATTCCCGAATCCGACCTTCCTTTGAAATTTGTCGGAGTATCGCACTGTTTCAGAACCGAAGCCGGCGCGGCCGGCAGAGAATCCAAGGGGCTTTACAGGGTGCATCAGTTCACCAAGGTGGAGATGTTCGCCTTCACCCGCCCGGAAGATTCCGAAGACATGCATTCTAAGTTTGTAGGACTCGAGGAAAAGATATTTCAGGGACTTAAAATTCCATATCGCGTGGTGGATATATGCACAGGCGATCTGGGAGGACCGGCATATAGAAAATTCGATCTCGAGGCTTGGATGCCCGGACGCGGTGAGGCTGGGATGTGGGGGGAAGTAACCTCCACTTCAAATTGTACAGATTATCAGTCAAGAAGACTCGGGGTGAAGTTCAGGCGTGAAAATGGAAAAAAAACGGAATTTGTGCACATGCTAAACGGCACCGCCGTGGCGGTAAGCCGCGTTCTCATAGCGATACTCGAAAATTATCAGCAAAAAGACGGCAAAGTCTTGGTGCCCGATGCGCTGCGTCCCTATATGGGCGGGGTTGAAAGGATCGACGGCAGCAAATGAAATTCAAGGTGAAAATAGTTGAGGCTACAAGTCCTTACGATTTGGAAAAATATATCAACGAAGTCCTCGAAGATCCGGAATATGTGGAATATGACGTCAAAGAGATAAAACACGTGGTTACGATGATGCCCGGAGCCAAGGTTTCAAGAGGGGGCATGTTCTACATGGCGTCCATACTTTTTATAAGAAAGTAAACCTAGCTAGAGGGAGGAAATATGAAAATTCGTAAAGCTTTCGCATTTGGGCTTGTTTTGACGCTGGCAGCTGGCGTTTCACTTGTCGCAGGGGCTCACAAATATCAGAGAAATTTGCCCCTTTCAGAAGCCACGCAGGCCGGCGAAGCGACAACTAGCATGTCCGATTGCATGACTTTTTCAGCATCGCATGTATCCAAAGGCAGGACCGCTGATCGTGCGACATTTTCAAGGCAGTTTGGTAATTCTATTTCGGAAAAGGGGAACGTTTGGAACTACAACTATGATGAATACACCTCTATAGTTCTCGACTGCACAAAACCGGCCTGCAGCTGCAGATGTCTGCCGAAGGTGCAATACTGACGTTTGATATTCTAGCAGCCTCGGTCGTAGGGATTTTTTCTATGGAGGTCATGGTGCCACCCAAACCAATCGAAACGGATATCAAAAATCTCATCGATATGTTCGAATTTTTCCTCACCGAAAGACATCTTGAAAAACCCATCGAAGCGATAGGCCGCTGCGTACGGGACCTGAGAATAATAATTGGAAGAATTGTGGTCGATCACTTTCTAAAACTTACTCCCAAAGAAGAGGAAAGGTTCTGCGAAGCCCTAGCGCAAGTTATGACTGACAGATGCGCGGCCCTTCCGTTTAGCACTGACGAAGACAAGGCATATCAAAGTTATTGCCTAGAACAGATACTAGTCAGCTTCGAATATGCCGCGGAAATAAAGAGGGCCTATTCCGATGATCCGGTGCTGCAAAAGATATTGTCGCTCGATATTCCCATACTTCGTCCCTTCGATTACGGCCTTCAGGGAAAACTCAAGGTCGTCGAAAAACAAAAAAGAAAGAAAATATATTCCTGAAATGCAGTCCGGAACGAAGCCTTACGGCTAGGGTTCGAAAAACTCTCCACCGAGGTCAATGCCCGCCAAAAATTAACGGAAGACCGTCCTTGCCGCCAACAACGACTATCTTCGCGTTCTCACTTTTTGCGAGATCCTTCGTTGCCTCTATCCCGCGAAGCCTGAGTATTGAATCGCTGAGTCCTTTGGTAACCTCCAAATTGTAATCGCTTATGCCCTTTGCCTCTATTCTTTTTCGTTCCGCCTCGCTCTTTTCGCGGTCTAAAACGAACTTCATCTGTTCGGCTTGTTGCTCGGCCTCTAGCTTGCGCTCGATAGCTGTAGATAGGATGTCAGGCAACTTCACCGAACGAAGCATGACCTTTTCCACGATTATTCCGCGATCTTTCAACATAGGCCTTAGCTGTTCTCCCATCTGATTGGCGATGAGTTCGCGTTCTGCGGTATAGAGTGCCTTTGCATCGTAGCCTGCGGTGGCGCCTCTAACCACGGACCTGATCTGGGGAATGACGACAATTTCGATGTAGTTGGGTCCTATCGTCCTGTAAACCGTGGCCGCCTGACGCGGATCGAGCGAAAATAGTATCGAAAGGTCCAGGTTAACCACCAAGCCTTCCTGCGAGGGGACATTGGCCGTTTCAGATATCTGCTGCGTGCGCACGCTCATCTCGCTCACCTTGATGATTGGATTGATGATATGTATGCCCTCATCTAACGTTTCGCTTTGAACCTTGCCAAAGAACACCTTAACACCAACGTGACCTGACGGTATTATTACCAGCATCTTAGAGATGAGGATGATAACCGCTATCACCACAATGCCTGAGATTATCATTTTCTTGCTTGGATTCGCGAACGGATTGCCCTCTGCCATTTTAGACCTCCCCTATATAGAACTGCATAATTTTGCGGCGCACTTTGTTGCGAAGATCCGCAGTTATTTATAGTTACACGACCTATGTCGTCATGCATGTTTTGTCATGCGTAACTAAAAGCGCTCCCACCTATAAACTCTCTGAGTATGGAATTGTGGGGAACCTCTCTGGATAGTACCGGTATAAAGAACGAAAAGAATTTTGCAAGCCTATAAGCTTCCATGAAGGCAGGGTCGCCTCGTGGTACTTCGGCTAAAAACCTCTCCGCATAAGGCTTTAACAGAGAATGTTCATAGGGCAGCGCCGAGTTAAAAATCACGTCGGCGTTCTCCTGAAATGGAAATATATACTTGTTTTCACCGGCACGCACGCTTGCCCAGCCTTCTATCGTCTTCGCCGCGGTAGTGCCGCGAAAAAGTCTGTCGCGTATTATCCTTCTGCAAAGCCTTGTGTCGGTGGTAAATATTCTATTGTGATTATCCAGACAAAGCTGGGTGAGCGCCGAAACATAGATTTTGTATTTCCTGGAAGCCGCCACGGATTGGGTGAGCTTGTCGTTTAGGCCGTGGATGCCCTCGGTTATAAGCACCTGCCCTTTGCCCAGCTTCATCTTCGTAGTTCTGTAGGGATCCCTTACGCCGGTGTTGAAAGAAAATACGGGGGCATCTATTTCCTTTCCATCGAGAAGTTTTTCGAGATGTGAATTGAAGAGATCTAAATCAAGGGCTTCTATACATTCGAAGTTGTAAGATCCATCGGGATGTTTGGGCGTTTTTTCCCGATCGACGTAATAGTTATCCATGGAGATCGACACGGGTTCCAGGCCGTGAATTTTAAGTTGTATGGACAGTCTCTTGGATACTGTCGTCTTGCCTGAAGACGACGGCCCGGCTATCAGCACAAGTCTTGCGTCTTTTCGTGACGCTATTTCATCTGCCATTTGAGATATCTTTTTTTCATGCAATGCTTCCGCCACCTTTACTACCTCAGCGCCGCGCCTGCCAATGCACTGCTCGTTTAGGTCGGCCACGTTCTCTATGTGTATCAGTTCGTTCCATCGCTTGCTTTCAAGATAGGTTGCAAAAAGTTTGGGCTGATTTGTTCTCACGCATCTTAGATTGCCGCAGGCATTCGGAAAGTTAAGGACTATGCCATGTTCGTAGGGACAGATTTCAAACTTGTCGATCATTCCCGTTTTGTAGGCGAGAGGCCCGTGACCGTAACCTATGAACCTGCCCAAAAAAACGACCGGGACTTCGGCACGACGAAGCTGGCTTACAAACTTGAAAGTATCCTCCTCGCCGTTTTCACGAAACAGATCCATAGCCTCCTCTACGGTTATCCATTTTCGCTTCAACTCTATGTCTTCCTCTACTATTTCCTTCATCCTCTTCCAAAGCATGTCGATGAAACCATCGTCCACGACATGATTATAAACCTCGAAAAAATACCCACCGGATATGGACTGCCCCACGACTACTTTGGCATTTTGAGCCACGTCCTTTACCGCAGCATAGAGAATTGTAGAGGCTGTTCTTCTGTAAATATCCATCCCTTCGCGGCTGGATATATCTATCGTGTCTATCGTACACGGACTTCTTAAATTATAGGCAAGTCCCACCAGATGCCCATTTATTATGGCGCCGATGGGGGAAAGTTTTCCTTTGTGGGGGGCCTGTTTGATAAGCTCATAAACCGGAATGCCTTCGTCGGCCATGATGGTAATGCCGTTCACCAAGGTTTTGAGTTTCTTGTCCATTTCAAGTCTCCATTCTTTTCATTGTGTTACGAAGTCCCTAAAACCGATAGCAATATCAAAGATTGTCATCTAGAACCATTGAAGTCAGCCCCTTTTTCTGTTTTCGGTTCCTCGATTTTCGATTTTACCGGCCTAGCTCCGCGATCATCTATGCTAGATATTCTGGCATCTAGCACTCCTTGATTTGGATATTCATCGGCGGAAAGAATAACCCGTTTTGCAGCTCCCAGCTTGCCCATTTCTTCCAAGGTGGTAGCAAGATGAAGTCTGGCCTCGGCGGCGAGCTTTGATTTGGGAAATTCGCGGATGAAGGTCTGAAGCCATACCTTTGCTTCTGAAATCTTACCCTCTATAAAGTAACTTTCAGCGTAGGTAAAAGCCGCGGCCTCCAGAATGTCTTCGGATAAACCTTTCTTTTTGAACATTGGAGCTATCTCCATCCGGGCTTCCGGATACTTCTTCGCCGCAATATAAAAACCCGCTAGCAAGACGGCGTAGATGTCCTTTTTTTCCGGAAAGTACTTCATGAGGGATATCATATTGCCTGCAGCGGCATCGAAATCGCCCCTGGACTCCATGATCCTCGCGTGCTGTTCGAAGGCTATTCGCCCTGAAGGAGTCATGGGATATTTTTGCATGACGCGTTCGTAGAGGTTAAGCGCCATCGCGTCATTGTTTTTTATTTTGGCGATCTGAATGCAAACGGCGGCGCTTTTGGGATCTTCGGAATGTTCACTGACAATTCTTTCATAAATCTTGAGCGCGCTTTCTATATTTCCAACGCCAAGATTTTCATCAGCCTTTTTTGAAAGTGTTTCGAAATCACCGGGACCGCATCCAGAAATAAAAACCAATACGGCCAAAATGAAGAGGAATTGCTTCACTGAAAAATCCTATTCATCATCTTCGGCAAGTTTAGCCACCGAGACGACTTTTTCGCCCTTCTCAAGCGAAATAAGCCTTACCCCTTGGGTATTTCTGCCGACAGTGGGAATCTCTTTGGCCTGCGACCTTATAACCTTGCCCTTATCGGTTACTATCATTATATCTTCTTGATCGGTCACCTGCATCACGCCCACCACCGGGCCGTTTTTCTCCGCGATCTTGAGGGTGATGATGCCGGAGCCGCCCCGAGACTGTATGCGATAGTCATCGCAAGGACTGCGTTTTCCATAACCCAGCTCCGTAACGGTAAGTATCGACGCCTCGGTTCTTAACACCTCCATGCCTACGACATAATCGTTTTCTCTCAAATTTATCGCGCGAACTCCGCGGGCACCGCGGCCCATGGGACGAACGTCCTTGTCTTCAAAGCGTATAGCCTGACCATCGCGGGTGGTTATGAAGACATACTCGCCATCGCTGGCAAGCCTTGCGGAAATAAGTTCGTCTCCGTCATCTATCGAGGTGGCTATTATGCCGCCCGATCTGGGATTTGAAAAAGACATCAGATCCGTTTTTTTGATGATGCCTTTTCTTGTGCACATGACCACATATCTGTCCTCAACAAACTTTTCGACGGAAAGAATCGCCGCTATATTTTCTTCGGCCGACATGTGTATGAGATTGGTTATCGATTGACCCTTGGCTACCCGGCCCACCTGCGGAATTCCCAACCTTTTGATAAACGGCTCCGACGGTATAGC
>Ga0351875_1018_pt1 | contig 46666 bp, 38 predicted proteins | sample BONcelFGM3001C14_FD_206784 | JGI IMG/M metagenome (GOLD analysis project Ga0351875, IMG submission 206784) | Enriched cells from coal bed in the Powder River Basin, Montana, United States - BONCAT cells FGM rep3 HSBNCT.FGM.300.1.C14 ... | reverse complement strand
TCCACGGCTTTGCGCATGCCGGCCAGAGCCGTATCCGCATTTTCCATGGTGCGCCGCGTGCTCTTGATTGTCTGGCGCAGATCTTCATTCACTTCTTCGTCCGTAATAAGTTTCTTTACAGACTCGGTGGTTTCCTCGAGGTTGGCCATGGTCGCCTGCAGATTATCGATAGCATTCTTAAGATCTTTCTTTACACCCGGGTCGCCCGCCACATCATTCACATTGGCGAGCAGCATATCGGCCTTTTCCGAGGTTGAAATCAGGTTCGCGGTCAGGGCGTTGATGTTAGCGATAATCATATCAACCTCACCCTGGTTTTGGATCCCGATTTCCTTGAGAATGGTCGCGAATTCGTAAATCTGCTCCGTGGTCCGGCGCACATTTTCCACGGTCTCGTGAACGTTCTGCTTCATGGTGTCGTCGCCCACGATCTGCTTGACCGAAGCGAGCATATCGTTAACCTGCGTGAGGGCCCTGTGCGCTTCGCCCACCAGGTCGTCGATGGTGGACGGGGGCCGGGTCTTGGTGATGGTTTCCCCGGATTTGAAATAAGACAGTTTGGCGGGACGCACCTGGGGGTTGGTGATGCTGAGGATGGAATCTTTGAGGAACCCGACCTTGATGTTGAATTCCGCGTCGCGGCGAATGTCATATTTCTCGCCGATGCGCAGGTTCAGCACAGCCTTGCCGTCGTCGCGCAGCACCACCTGATCCACTTTGCCGATTTCCACGCCGCTGAGCCACACCTTGGCCCCGGGCGACAGGCCCTGCACGTTGTCGAATACAACCTTGAGCGTGTAGGTGTTTTCCTCGTTGAATTTCTCGCCCCCTACAAACCGCAAGGTGATGATAAATACAGCCACGGCAACAAATACAGCTATGCCCACTTTTACATTATGCGTCAGCATCAGGATGCCTCCCCTGCTCTGCCGGCGGAATCCCGCCTGTTCATTATCGTAAAAAACTTGTTCACATTCGAATCGGCGTTCTTTTCAAGCTCTGCAATTGTGCCCTGCGCGATAAACCGGCCATCGTGAATCATGGCGGCCCTGTCGCTGATCCGCGCTGCGGCCTCCAAATCGTGCGTCACCACAACGCTCGTGGTGTTGTACCGGTCCCGCATTTTCAATATCAATTCCACGACCGTGGAAGTGAGAATCGGATCCAGGCCCGTGGTGGGCTCGTCGTAAAGCAGAATATCGGGCTTCATGGCCAGGGCGCGGGCAATGCCCACGCGGCGGCGCATGCCCCCGCTGAGCTGGTCGGGCCGCTTGTCGTCAACCCCTTCCAAACCCACTGCCTCCAGGCGCTCGTTCACAATTTCCTGCACTTCTTTACGTTTCTTTGTGGTGTGCCGGCGCAGCGCAAACGCCACGTTTTCGCGCACATTCATGCTGTCAAAAAGCGCGCCCTCCTGGAACACCATGCCCATGGTCTTGCGCACCTCGTCCATGTCGCGCTCGTTCAAATTATCCACGCGCCGGCCCTGGACATGAATCTCGCCCGCGGCAATGGGAATCAGCCCCATGATGGCGCGCAGCAGCGTGCTCTTGCCACACCCGCTGCGTCCCATGATCGTGACGATTTCACCCTCGGCCACGTGCAGGTTGATGTCCTGCAGAATCACGTTCTTTCCGAATGCGATGGTGACTTTTTTCAATTCAATCATAATTGCTTCGATTGCGGATCCGTTCTACATTTTTTTGCTTCCGCCCTAAAATTTTATAGGGAACAGAAGCATGGAAAGCAGGAAATTCAGGGCGAAAATAAGCACCATGCTCACAACCACGGCATTGGTGGTGGCGCGGCCCACGCCCACGGCTCCGCCCTCGGTGTACATGCCTTCCACACACCCGATGATGGCGATGGTCACGGCAAACGACACCGACTTGATGAGCGCGCCCATAACAACCTTCACATCCACAACATTGGGCACATTCTTCATAAATACGATCCACTCGAGACCGCCCGCCTGGTATGCCACAAGATATGACATCATGATGCTGACCAGGCCCGCGAACACGCTCACAACGGGCAGCATGATCACCAGCGCCACCATGCGCGGCACCACCAGGTACTGCACCGGGTTTGTGGCCAGAGAGCGCAGAGCATCAATCTGCTCGCTCACTTTCATGGACCCGATTTCCGAGGCGATGGATGAACCCACGCGGCCCGCAATTACCACCGCGGACAGCACGGGCACCAGCTCCCGGATCATCACATACACGATGGCCGCACCCACATACTCCACGGTGCCAAACCGCACCGCCTGCTGCGTGAGCATCAGTGACAGGAACATGCCGGTAAACGACACCACGAGAAACACGATGGGCATGGAATTCACGCCCATGGTGGACATCTGCACCACGGTGAGCGGCCACTCGATAGCCAGGCGGCCGATGTAATACAATGTCGCTCCCAGAATATTTATAGCGCGGCCGATGTATTCCAGAAAGTAAAGGAACCCCGACCCGATGTTGTCAAAAAATTCCGCAACCTGTTTCAGCATGTCATCCGTGTTTCCCGCCGGCTTTATGCCATGGCCCTTTGTTCGTCAAAATATTCGCGGAACTGCCCGAAGCGCGAAAGAATTTTCCCTATGCCCTGAATCACGCTCAGAGACGGCTCGGGAAGGCGCGTAACATTCAAATTAAGCCGATCCTGCATGCGCCGGCGCAGCCCGGGCAGCAGCGACGACCCGCCGCTGAGAATGAGCCCCTTGCGGAAAATATCCTCAAAAAGCTCGGGCGGCGTTTCTTCCAAAGTATTGATGATGCCGGAAAAAAGAGGCTCCAGGCCCTGGAGCAAAAATTCCGCCACCTGGCGCTTGGAAATGCGCACATTGTGAAATCCGCCCTTGTGGTCCGGATCATTGCGGCGCTTTTCCAGCATTTCATCCTCGTAATAGCCCAGGCCAACATCCATCTTCACGGCCGCGGCTTCGTTGCGGCCCATGCGCACGCCGTACGACACATCCATGACCCGCTCGGCCAGCAGCGTGATATCATCGCCTCCGATGGGAATGGTGCGGCCCACAATGAGCTGGTTGGACGCAATCACCGAAACATCCGTAACGCCCGCGCCGATGTCCACCACCAGCGACCCCGTGGGATCCTCGGGATCTTCCAGAAAACCCCACAGCGTGGCCAGGGTGGAGGGAACCAGAAAAATGCCGCCGGCCCCGGCCTCGCGCGCCGCGTCGCACAGGGCGCGCGACTCCACGCTGCTGAGCTGTATGGGCACCCCGGCCACAATAACCGGCTTCAAAACCCGGAACCGCAAAGACGCGGCCAGCACTTTTTTCAGATAAAACACCGTGGCCGCATAATCCGCGATAGCCCCGCGCCGCATGGGCTTGAGCATCTCCGTGTCCTGCTTCATCTTGCCCGTGCGCTCGGCCGCGGCCTTCCCATAGTAAAGAACCCGGTTGCGCTGCGTGTTCACCGCCAGCAGGGTGGGCTCATCATACGCCACACGCTTGCCCGCCCACACGACGGTCTTGTTCGTGCCCATGTCCAACCCCATGCGCGGGGCCAGTCCCACTGCCATGAATTTCTGTATCCTCTCAGAGCGGCATGCCGCAACACGCTGAAACGCGGCCCACAAAGCGTAATCACAACCAGCGGCCGGAACGCGCAATACATATTTAATATCCGTACCTTTGTATATTATTTGACACAAACTCCTCAACCAGGGATCCTGGAATAATGGGTGCCATGCCGCCCTTGTCCTTTTCCCGGCCGCCGGTGCTATAATTCACGCGATGGCAATGGAAAACAAGCGGCAGATCATTCACATCAGCATGGCCGCATTCGCCCTGCTCCTGGCCTTTCTCACCCGATGGCAGGCGCTCGCATGCGCCGTGGCCGCGTTCCTTTTCAACTGGCTCGCCATGCCCCGCATCGCCCGCGGAACCCTGCGCCCCGAAGAAAAACAAAAAGGCTATTCCACGGGCATGCTCATGTACTGCGTGAGCGTGTTCCTGCTCATCCTCGTATTCCCCGCGCGCATCGCCGCAGGCGCCTGGGCCGTGATGGCGTTCGGCGACGGATTCGCGTCCCTTATCGGAGTGCGCTTCGGCAAAACAAAACTGGGCTGGAACCCGAACAAAAGCCGGGCCGGATTTGCAGCGTTCATCATCGCGGGCACAACCGGCGCATTTGCTTTCATGTTTTTTATCAACCATTACATATGCATTGTTCATTATGAAATGCCTCAACTCCTTTCCCATCCCGGTGAATTGCTCGCACTTGCCTTGCTTGCTTCAGTCGCCGCGGCCTTTGCCGAATCCCTGGACATCAAACTGAACGACAATTTCACCGTGCCCATGGCCGCAGGACTCACCTTGTGGCTCGGAGGCATGATCACGGCGACCTCCCTGCCATGGATTCCGGCGCACATTCTTCCTGCCTTGGCCGCCAATGCCGCCATGGCGCTGCTTTCCTACAAACTCAAAGCCGTGGATCTCTCTGGCGCCATAGGCGGCTTCGTCATCGGCGTCGCCATTTATTATTTCGGTGGATATCAAGCATACGCCATCCTGCTTTTGTTTTTTATTATTGGCACGGCATGCTCAAAAATCGGCCGGAAGGTTAAGGAATCACAAGGAATCGCCCAGGAAAAAGGCGGGCGCCGCGGATTGAAAAACGCCCTGGCGAATTGCCTGCCCGGAGCGGCGTTCATCATCGTATATGGCTCAGTCTCGCATCATGCTTATTCGAGTACAATATATCTGGCGGCCGTGGCTTACACGGCATGTTTCGCCGCAGTCCTTGCCGACACCGTATCCAGTGAAATCGGACAGGTTTTCGGCAAACGGCCCGTGCTGATCACAACCTTCAAATCCGTGCCAGCCGGGGCCAACGGGGGCATCACGCTCACGGGCACACTGGCCGGCATGGCCGCGGCCACCCTGCTCAGCCTATGCGCCATGTGGCTTGGGTTGTTCGAATTTGCAGACCTGTGGCTTCCAATCACCGGTGCGTTCATCGGCATGAACCTGGACAGTCTGCTCGGGGCCACACTCGAAAACAATGGCATCATTGACAATGAATTTGTAAACTTCTGTTGCGGCATGAGCGCGGGCCTGGCCTGCGCTTTGGTTTTCAATTTCCTGATATACGCCTGTTCCGGCCCTATTGATATTTTTCAACTTTTTTCATATTGCTTGCCGTTCAATTAAGCTGTTCGCGCACATGCGCGAACAATCCCCGCAAGTTATGTATACTATTCCCCTATGAGCGCATCGCCGTTTCACATTGTGTTTTTTGAACCCGAGATCCCGCAGAACACGGGCAGCACGGCGCGGCTGTGCGCGGCCACGGGCGCCACACTGCACCTGGTGGGCAAACTCGGGTTCCGCACGGACGCGGCCGCGGTCAAGCGCGCGGGCCTGGACTACTGGCCCCACGTCACGGTCATCAAGCATGCGTCCTGGGACGCTTTTCTCGAACACGCCGGCCCCGACGCGCGCCTGTGGTTCTTCTCAAAAAGCGCGGAACGCATATATTCCACCGCGGACTTCGCGCCCGGCGACTACCTGGTGTTCGGCCCCGAAACGCGCGGCCTGCCCCCGGAAATTTTAAGCAGCAATCCGGACCACTGCGTGGGCATGCCCATCCGCACGGACAAAGTGCGCAGCCTCAACCTGGCCACGGCCGCGGGCATCGCCCTGTACGAAGCCCTGCGCCAGACAAATTTCCTCGGCATTTGAAACACAGCCGCCGCACAATCGGACATATTATTGAGGCATTTACCTATAGAGAATTCCGGGGAGATACTCAAAAAAATCTTTTTCTTACAATACTGTTTCCAGGGCCGACAGAGGCATTTCAATGCTTCAAACGGCCACACTTAAAGCACTATCATCCGATCGTCGTACTCATTGAAATCCAACTGGCCCTCAAGAATTCGCTGCGATAAATCCAACACCATGTCCAAAGGAATCTGCCGCACATATCCTGTTTCATGCTGTGTGGCGTAATCTTCTCGCTCCCAGCCATCGGGCTGATGTTTGACAATCGTGAGCGAAGTTTTTCCCAATGGCCGCCAGATGGTGTCCCCCACGGCCCAGAGGCCGATAACAGGAGTGGCCACGGCATCGGCAATGTGGGTGAGTCCTGTGGAACCACCCACAAGCAGGTCGCACCGCTTCACAATACCACTTACCTGCAACAGCGGCATATTGACTTCCCAGCGCGCATTGGGCAATGATTCGATTTCTTCGTGATATTGCTCCCAGGCATCATTTTCATACGTGCCCGTGGCAATGAAGATGTTGCACCCTTCATCGGACAAAGCCCGCGCCAGGGCCATGAAATTTTCATAACCCCAGCGCCACATATTGATGGAGCCGCCGATGCACAGGGACACGGTCTTTTGTGCATTGTCAAAATATTTGTTGAAATACTCTTTGCCGAAAGCATCCGCCTCATGCGGCAATCCGATGACCTGGCGATCCACCAGATCCTGCACCGTGGCGGTCACGCCCAGGGGCCGGGCCAGAGACACGTAGGCTTCCATGATGTGGTCGTAGCCATTCTTGAGCCAGTGGGTTTCCGCACCGGTTTTAGCCAAAGACGCACGCATGGGAATGCCCGCAAATTTGGCCCAGTAACTGTAAATTTTCTTGGACCTGAAAATCAGGGCCGCATCCGCGCGTGCAGCCGCGATCATGGCGAATGCACGCGCATTGGCCCATACGCGGCCCGGCTTGAGCCTATTGAAGAGCGTATCCTTTTTTGTGTTGATAAAGACAATTTCACCCAGTTCGGGCAGCACAGGCAGCAAATTTCTAAAGCGGGAATCCTCTTTGACCAGGGTGATGATACGCCCATCGCACTGCTCGCTCAAAATCCGCACCGTGGGCACGGCTTTGACAAAATCACCGATTCCGGGACATGTCAGAAACAGAACAATGGTTTTGGGCTTCTCTGCCATCACAAGTTCCTAATTATACTGAATCTCTGTGTACGCGCCACGCCCAACGGAAAAACTCAACCGATTACAGTAAATACAATTAACGGATTAGGTGGTAATTCTAACTGCAGAAAAAATGTGGCGCGTGTCAGGAAATGATTTTCCAGAGTTTGTCCTTGGAAAAGGACATGTAATAAGCGAGGGCTTCGAGCTTGGTGGTGAGATCCACGGACAGAACCTTGATTTCTTCGTCCACAATAATAGACACGGGTGCGAAATTCAGAATGGCCTGAATGCCGGCGTCGCACAGGGTGTCGGCCACTTCCTGGGCTGCGGCCGCGGGAACCGTTATCACTCCGATTTCAATTTCATTTTCCTTGATGAAGTCGGTGAGCTTATCCGCATTCATGACCGGGATGCCCTGGTAATCGGTTCCTTCTTTATCAGAGTTGGAATCGAAAATAGCCTGGATAAGAAATCCGCGTTTCTGGAATCCGGGGTACTGGCTGATGGCCAGGCCCAGGTGCCCTGCGCCCACGATCACAACTTTCCATTCGCGGTCCAGGCCCAGAATATAACGCAGCTCTTTGAGCAGATATTTAACGTCGTAGCCCATGCCGCGCTTGCCGAAATCACCGAAATACGATAAATCCTTGCGAATCTGCGAGGATTTAATGTTGAGTTTTCCACCCAAAGCTTCAGACGACACCGTATCAATGCCGCGTTTGGTCAGATCCTCAAGTGCGCGAAAGTAGTACGATAATCGCTCGATGGTTGTTTTTGGGAACTTGTAGCGCTTTTTTTTTGACATGGGGCTTTATGATCCGCTTCCCGCTGACGGTATGTGAAAAATGTAACGAGTTGCGGCAAAAAAAATTTGTTTTTAAAAATTATGCCGAAGGCCGGACTTGAACCGACACGCGGAATAACCCGCACCAGCACCTCAAGCTGGCGTGTCTGCCAATTCCACCACTTCGGCGTGTTGGTTGTTTTATTATATGAACTAATTTCCCAGTGTCAACTAATCCTTACAAATATAATGCCGCACGGCTTAAAACACACTATTTATGGGGTTTTTCGCGGGCGCCGCGCACTTTGCGCCCTGTCATTTTTCATCGGGCCACAATGCCATGATGGCCGGGAACCTGAATACGCGGAAATCCAGGTAATACAGGCCGCTCACGATAAGAAAAGGAATATAGGATTCTAATCGCGCGCCCAGCCACACCACGGCAACCCCGCACATGGCTATAATTTCCCCGATAGTGGACAGCACAAAACACGCCACCACGATTTTGCCGCTCGGATGCTTGCCAGGGGGCAGCAGAAGCCACCGCAGGGGCCGGGCCAGGATTATGAGCCCGATGCTCACGGCCAGGCAGATTACGGTCAACATGTTCAAATCCGAATCCACATGCAATGGATGCCGCGAAAGCACCCACGCCACAAGCGCATACAGCATGGGCGTAAAAAATACAGCGTTCATCATGCGAATGAGTTCATTTCGTGTGATGCGGGAAAACATGTCAGGGGGTGCGTCCTTATGTCTTGAGAATGTGCGATATGCTGCGGATTATACCCGCGGATATGATGCGCCCGAGCGCCTGTGCGCCATAAGCTTTATTCAGAGTAACGGTCTGCCGGGGTTTCGGGCTTGGCGATGCGAAACCACCACACGTCAATGGGCTGCATTTCAAAGGACAGAACGCCGCCTGAGAAATTGAATTTGCGCATGCGGTGGCGCAGTCCCGTATCCTTTTCCTCATACATGCGCGTGTAGCTTTGCAGAGGCACGATATCGGATTGCCCGAAATCCTGCTGTTCCGTGGGCGGCGCCACATACAGGTCCGGGCGCAGATAATGCGGCATGGGCTCGACTGAAGCCAGGTCCAGGCCGGACAGGTTGATCTGGATATCCAGATGCCTGCGCCCATGGTTCACGGCCAGGAGGTAGTAGTCCGTGTCGTCTTCTTTGAGCAACAGGTCCACGGGCGCATTCTGGGGGGACAAGGCTACTTTGCGCAGAGAATCCTTCATTACATAAATAAAGGAATGCGCGCTGAGGTCCGTGGCAACGCGCCGAAGCGCCGGCCACGCGCCCGGGTGGCGCAGCACATCGATCTTTTCTCCATGCACGTCCCAGAACACCAGGCCCTTTGCGCCATTGGCCACAGCCTGGTGCGCCATGTTGTAAAGCTCCTCTTCACTGGGCCGCACGTTCCCGAATTCCAGGGGAAACACCCCGGTGTCGTAATGAGCCTGGAGCATGGCCAGCACCGGGCGCTGGCCCGCGGCCGCGGCCACGGCGCTGCGCACCTGGTTGCGCACCATGTCAATGGGATAGTACGGAAGCGGAAACGGCGCCACCATGATCCAATTGCCAGCAGGCATGTAATCCATGATGGATTTTTCCTGGGAAACCGCGGCCACAAGGGGATGATTGGGATCGTTTTCCGAAGTGAAAAAGCGGATGTCGCCGACCGCCTCGGCTGAAATATCTTCCTCAAAACGGGGCCGGGGAAAAAGGAACCAGAACATGAGAGCGGGGCTTTGCGCGCGGCGCTGCACAGCACGGCTCAGCAGTCTCAGATTCTCCGGGTCGGCGCCCTCAAGCCGATTCGGCGGGAACACGGGCATGAGAAAAACCTTCATGCCTGTGCGCTCGGCTTCTGACAGAAAATGCTCGTGCATTTCCAGTTCGTCCTCATTGCAGCAGCTTGTGTGCGCATGCACCAGGTTGAACCCGGCCGCCTGGACCTGAGCCATGTCTTCGGGAAAAATATTGTAGAGGCCAATGGGGAAAAAATAGCGGCCGCCAACGGTTATGGTGTGGCCGCGCCCCGGGTCTGTGCCCACGGCATTGGGGTCTGACGCCTGGGCATCGCCGAACTCCACGATGCCGGTTGCGGTTTTCTCGGATATACACTGCTCGAAGCACGCGTCAAATCCGCGGTAGTCATTGACGCAGCGCGTTCTGCAGAACATTTTAATATCCGCGGAAACCGGCGCCGCCACACAGGAAACGCGGAACAGCCAGACCATGGTGAACACCGTAAGAATTGTTCCCGCGCGTTTTTCCATCGGCACATTATAGCACCATTTGCATGCGGGAAGGAATGCTCGGACGCACCACGGCGGCCGAAAGCTGGCTGTGGGCGCATTAAGGAATGAGATTCTGCAGCCGGATGGTTTGTGGTATTTCCCATTCTTTTTCAATTTTTTTGATCAAATCCCTTTGCGATGGTATAATTTCGGTTCTAAGCACGAATAATCACTTTGTGAAATAGACGAAGAAGAGGTGTTGCATGGAAGTAAGAAAATCCATTGCCGCTGCTGAGATTGTCCCCGATGCCATGGATGCGGCGGCGCGAGAATTCAAAGGGCGCACGGCCATGCGCTACCGGCCGCGCGAGGGCCAGCCTTACAACGGGCGCATTACCTATGATGAAATGGTCAAAAACTCGCGTATCGCGGCCACGTCCCTGATCACACAGTTCAACCTGCAACCCGAGCAGTGCGTGGGCGTGGTGTCGGAAAACAGGCCGGAATACAATATCGGCGATGTGGCCGTGCTCTTTGCCGCGGGCACGCCCTGGGGCCTGTATGACTATGATGTGCGCAACCGGGACATTGTGGAATACAAGTTAAAAGACAGCGAAACGTCTTTGATGATGGTCAGCCCCATGTTTCTGGACGCCATGCGCGCGGTGGTGAATTCCGGGCGCACACCGCTCAAGAAACTCATTGTGCTGTGCCGCGAGCATGACAATGTGAAATTTGAATCCTTTGAAACTCCGTTCTGGGATCTCATTGAGAAAGGCAGCGAGGACCACGAACTCGTGGAAACCCGTGTGGCGCTGCTGGATTCGGAGAGCACCTATAAGCTCATTTACACTTCGGGCACAACCGGCATGCCCAAGGGCGTGATGCTTTCGCACGGCAACATCCTCAGCAACGTCAAAGACGCCACCAAAGTCATGAATCCCAGAACCGGGCGCAAGATTTCCTACCTGCCCGAGGCGCACTCGTTCCAGGGCATGCTCACGTACCTGGCCCTGCTCAATGGCGTGGAAATCTGGTACTCATTCAAGAAAACAATCATCGAAGACGTCAAGGACATCCGCCCCACCCTGTTCCCGGGCGTGCCCGTGGTTTACAAGAAATTCGCGGACGGCATGCGCGAACGCGTGCTGGAATTGACAAAGGGATACATCGATATAGCCGCAGATTATAAGAACGCCCCCCTGCGCGCGTTCGTGCGCAAAAAAGTCATCGGCCCCCTGGTGGCCAAAAAAGCAGGCCTGGACGCCGTGGAGATCATGGTGTCGGGTTCGGCCAAGCTGGACCAGGAGCATGCCTCGGCCCTTAACAATATCGGCCTGCGCGTGTATGAAGGCTACGGCATCAGCGAAACAGCACCGGTTATCAGCGTGGAAGCCCCGGACGCTTGCAAGCCCGGCAGCGTGGGCCGGCCCATTCCCAATGTGCAGGCCAAAATCATTGCTCTGGACGAAGACGACAACGGCGTGCGCCAGGAACAGCCCCGCGGCGACGTGGGCGAGGTCTGGATCAAGGGCCCCAATGTATTCAAAGGCTATTACAAAGACCCCGAAAAAACCGCCAAAGCCAAGCCCGAGCCCGACGCCTATTTCACCGGCGACCTGGGGCATATGGACGAAGACGGATTCCTGTTCATCCACGGCCGCGCCGGCCTGCAAGTCAAAATGCTCAACGGCGAATTCGTGGACCTGGATCACCTGGCCGCCAACATCCTGCGGCACACCACTCTCGTGCAGGCCGCTGTCGTGGACGCGGAAATGCAGAGCCACGCGGTCGCCATCGTGTCCATCGCCTGGGAGCCCGAAGCCCAGGAGCCCATGGCCGAGCAGCTCGGCATCCCCTTTGACGGCGATTCCATCGCCTTCGCGAAAAACGAAAAGGTTATCGCCGCAGTCAAAAAGGAATTGCTGGACAACAAAGATAAATTCGGAAACCCGCGCGCGCCGTCCACACCCAAAAAATTCCTGTACGTGCGCCCCATGTCCCCGGAGACCGGTGAAATCACCTCCACCATGAAACTGCGCGTCAAAAACGTGCTCGGCATGTACAAGGAAAAGCTCCAGGAACTGCGCAAGTCCGACGAGGAATTCATGGTCTATGTGACGTGAGCATTGATTTCATCAACATAACGAATATCCAAAGGGGCCGTACGCGGCCCCTTTTTATTTAATGTAATTCCACCGTGGTGTTGTGAGAAATCTGCTGTTTAAGTAAGGCCGCCGCGGCGGCGCAGGATCCATTCCAGGGACAATATGCCGATGATGAAGCCGAGCGCGCACCAGCACCAGGGCGTGCGCCACAGGCTGTGCTCTTCCCGGACATCCAGGTAGGCGCCGGGCTTGTTGAGGGTGTCCGCGAGTTCGGAAAGCCGCTTTTCGTCAACATATGTTCCGCCGGTCTGCGCGGCCAGGGTTTTGAGCAGTTTGCCGTTAAGGGAACTGATTACGAATTCTTCGCGCGCCACGGTTACGGCGAATGGCTCGGCCCCGGACGTTTCGCCGCCGGCGCGGGCCTCGACTTTGTAGATGCCCGGGTCCGCGGGGTTGAAACATGCGGTATAAAAATCCCCGGAATCCTTTTTGCGGTTAAGGGGCAGAGACGCCACGGTGCGGTCTTCCTGCGTGATGGACAGAGTGGGCGCGGCGGCGCGGGCCGCGGCCGGGTCGATGCGCGCCTCGAAGCAGATTTCCCCGCCCAGGGGGTAGTAGCGTTTGGGCAACACCAGGCGCACGGGGCGCGTTTCCTCGGGCTCCATGAGCACGGAGAGGATGTTGTTCCACAGGGTTTCGAATGTGGTGTCCTCGGTGCGCGCAAGCCGCCAGCGCCACAGGCCCTGAATGGGCATCATGAGCAGGCGGCCGCGGTCTGCTTTAAGGGCCATAATGAGCGGGCACTTGCGCCCGGCGCACGAGGCCCAGGGGTGCTCGGCCAAAACTTCGGCGCCCTGGGGCGCTGCCAGGGGGTGGAACGTGTACAGGTACGGCAGCGCGGCCCAGTGCGCGGCGTTGGCGCCGGGGTCGGCGGCCACGCGCAGCAGGGGGTTGTCGCGCCCGGCCGGGGTAAGCGCCGGATAAAATGCTTCGCCGCTGTTTGCTCCGCTCGGGGCCGCGCGCTTGATAAAAGCCTGCCACCTGGTGTCGGGCGTGTCGAAAAGGGAATTATCGCCCCCGAGCAGGATCACGGATCCGCCCCGGCGCAGGTAGGTGAGCAGTGCGCCGCGCTCGCCCTGTGATGCGGCGCGCCCCGCGGCCCCGAATATCACAAGCGCGTACTCGGCAAGACGCGCTTCGGAGCCCATGGCGCTGCGCGGCGCATTGCCCTGTACCCCGCGATCCGTGAAAAGCAGTGTGTTGATTTCAATCTTGTCCTGGGCCGTGAGCATGCGGTTCAGGAACGTGAAATCCCATCGGGGCGTGTCCACGATAAGCACTTTGCGCCGGCCGCTCATCACGTTGATGAACACCGGGCGCTCATTATCCTGGGTCACGGTTTCGGCCAGGTCGCCGGCGCGCGCGCGCACGGTGAGTGTGTGCAGGCCCACTTCGCGGGGGGTGAATTGCAGGGACCACGCGTGTCCGGACAGGTCCGGGCCCAGGGCCTTGAGCGTGGATGCGGCCAGGCGTTTGTCGTCGCTCATCAGCTCCACGGTGATTTCGCGGCCCGGCGCCATGCCCGCAAGCCACACGTCGCCCTCAAGGGTTACAGGCTTGTTCACGAACGCGAACTCCGGCGCCTGCACATCGCCCAGGGACACATTTACGTCCGGGCCGGGCGCGCCAAGGCCCACGGCGTGGATGCGCGCGGACCGGGGCGGGGGCGCGGGCGCCATGCCCGAGTTGTCTCGACCGTCCGTGACCACCACCACATCGGTGAGGGGCAGACCCTCGCCCGTGTCCGGGTCGTCCAGGGAATCCATGAGGAATGTTGTACGGCCCAGGGGACGCTGCGCGGCCAGGGCGGACAGGCCCGCGGGCGCGCCCTCGCCACTGAAGGCAAAGGTCCACGCGCGCGCCGTATTCAATGATTTGCGCAGAGACTGCCCCGCTGCCAGGGCGCGCTCGTAGCGGGTTGCGCCCCCGGGCGCGTCGGCCAGGGACATGCTTTGCGAGCGGTCCACCATAATGGCGATGCGCCGCGGAACCGGTTTTTTAGTGGTGATAAACAGCGCGGGGTTGGCCGCCAGGAGCAGCACCAAGCCAAGGGCCAGGAACCGCAGGAACACAGGAAACAGGGGACGCGGAAAAGCAACGCGGCGCAGGTAGCGCCAGTACGCAATCAGCAACGCCACGCACAGCGCGCCGGCCACGGCCAGGGCCCACGCCGGCAGGCCCATGAATCGAATGTCCGCATTGTGCAGGTCCATAGCTATCCGCGCGCTCCAGGCGGTTTCCTCAAATTATAGCAACTGCGGCCGCGCCGCGGCGCATGGATTTAAATTGCGGGGCCCGGAAAAAAACATATGAATAAATGATAAAGGATTATACAGGAGTCCATAGATACAAATCCGAAGCGCTGCTGTCTTCGGGCATAATCCCGAAAGTATTCTCAATCATGACGCGAACCTTGTCGCTTGCCGCGTGGGGAACAAACCCGCAGATCCCGCCCATGCATGGATAGATTTTGCTGATATGCAACATTTCCCGGGGCAGCCAAAAATATGTCGGAAACGGCGGTTTTCGCGGTGCGCGAACCAGCCCCATTCCAGCGCCAAATCAATAAAAATCCACGAAAACAAACGGCTTTTCGGCGATAACCCAAAAGCCTTCAGATCCCTCTTGAAACCGGTACGGAGAGAGCGGGATTCGAACCCGCGAGGGGCGTGAACCCCTAGACGCTTAGCAGGCGCCTGCCTTCAGCCACTCGGCCATCTCTCCTGCGTGCCCTCTTATGACAACTTCGGGCGTCGTGCGTTGTAATTATATAGTCTGCCGCGTGGCGCTTCAAGTCCATTATGCGCGTTTTTTATATTGCCGGATTTGACTGGTTTTCCGGGCCGTTCAATCACTTGCGGCGCATCGGGCCATAAGCTGCAATTTAATGATGAAACAATTGTTATACAGATGGCGCCATGCGCCACATGCCGGGTTCTGCTCGGCCTCTATGCATCACAACGGCGGAACCTGTATGTCCCGAAAAATCCTTCAACTGAGAATTTTCTTGTTCACGGGATCGTAATACATGCGCTCCGCGGGCTGCTGCACGATGCGATCTTCTTCCATGACCCAGGCGCTGAGCTGGTTGCCGTACACGCAGCCTGTGTCCAGGCCCATGGCGATGAGCGCGCCGCTGTGCTCGCGCCGCACCAGGCCGCCGCGCGCGTCGTGCCCGAACACCACGAGCTTGGGGCCTTTATAAATGTCATGCCAGTGGGGCATTTCCGGGTTGCCATATTCCGGGTAGTTGCGGATGGTGAGGGCAGTGCGCGCGTCTGTGCCCATGGAGCCGCGTTCGGGGTGCACGCCCGCGTGCACCAGCACCCAGCGCCGGCCGATGATGGATATGGGGCAACTGGCGATGTAGTCGGCGAATTCCACGGAGCGGTGCGCCATGCGCGCGCATGCCACGGTCTGTGATTTGCTGAATTTCTCCCCCGGATATTTGCCGGTGCGCTGGTGCGCCAGGCAGCGGTAGATTTTCCAGTCGTGATTGCCCACCACGCTGCGCGCGCGCGCGCGGATGATGAGATCCAGGGTGCGGTCGGGATCGGGGCCGCGCGCGAAATTATCGCCTGTGAGGTACAAACGATCCCTCACGGGATCATAATCCAGTGTGCGCAGCAGTTTTTTGAATTCGCCGGCGCAGCCGTGCACGTCGCCCACGAAGATTGTGCGGAATGGCCGCATAAGGTTCAATCCGTTATTTTCTGCAGGATATCCATTTCCCCGGCGCGGATGCGCACCACGGCGTCTGCGGGAATGCTCTGGCCGATCCAGACCACAAGCGTGTCCCGGCCGTATGTGCTCTCGCGGCCCGCCTGGAACACGGCGGGCCGCTGCCCGTTCACAGTGATTTCCACGTCTGTGTACGGGTAGTCTTCAACAATGAAAACCGGGTTGAAAATGGTTTGCGTTCCGTCACCTGTGAATTTGACTTTCACGGTGCGCGCGCCGTTGCTGCGCAGGCGGTAGCCACGCTCCAATGCGTCGAACGATGCGGAGAGTAAGCCCTCCCAGGGTTCCACGGCAACAGGGTCGATCCACGAGCGGGCCGCTTCCAGAACCTCGGAGTCGGGCGCGCTGGTGTTGCCGATGAGCCACGCCCATTCCACGAGTTCATGGGTTTTGCTGATCATGCGGCGGCGCACGGGCTCGGTTTCCACGGCAGTGAGGGATGCATGTCCGGGGCGTTCGCGCCACCCGGGAGGCGCCTGCACGCACGTGGGCAGGCCGCGCGTGACCGGATAATGCACGCCCCAGTAACTCGGGCTCACATAGCGCCCGTCTTCTTTCCACCCGTCATATTGCACAATGAAATGCTGGAAATTGCGCGACACCATAACCGGCGTGTTGGAATCCTTTTTGCTCCAGTTGATGCGGAACACGGCGGGCGTGTTTTCCTGCCACTTGCCCGCGGGCTGCGGGTATTCGATGACTTCCTTTTGCTTGCCGTCCGGGGACATGATGCGCACAGCGGCCGAAGGCAGCACATCAAAGGGATTGATGCCCGCGGGGATAAATACGATAAATTCATTGGCTTCGTGCCATGTCATGGGCAGGAAGTGGCCCACGGCGCGGCGCACGCCGTATCCGTCCGGGTAAAATATGTAGGTTTCCTCGGCCCACTCCTGGTCGGCGATGGCGTACTCCATGTCGATAAGGGCGTAGCGCCAGTCGATGACGGCTCGGGCCGGGGTGGAGGACACGATGAACGGGCGCGAGAACCGGGCCTCCTTGTCTTGAAGGGGCTCGATGCAGTCCACGAGCCCGCCGCGGCCCCAAGCCGCTTCGAGCCACTCGTAGGTCATGCCGATATTTTGCGCGGACGCCCAGAACGGCACGTTGCTGGATCCGCGCCACCACACGAACCGGTTGCCGTTTGGAAACGCCACAACAATGTCCCGGTCCGGGCCGCGCTCCCACAGGCTGTCCCAGTCCGCGAAAGACCATTTTTTGTTTTCTTTATCAAAAAGCGGCACCGGCCCCTCGTAGGCAAGCTGCGTGTAAAAAGCGCCAAAATCACGTTCCGCAGGCTTCTGGTCTTCCACGATAAGCCAGCGTTTTTCTTCATAAAGAATTTCCCCGCCCTGCTCCATGGTGAGAACCAGGCGGTACTTGCCGGGCTCGATATCCGCACCCGGCGCCGACAGCATATTCTCATGCACTGCGCCGGTGTTGATACTGGCTTCATATTTGAGTTCGAGCACGGTTTCCCCGGGTTTGTTCATGGCGCGCGCGCGCACGAGCAGTTGTTCGCGCCCTGCCCCGCCGCCCGGAAAAATGCCCCAGAACCGGACTGCGAGTTGCTGCGAAGGGATGAGCAATATGCGGTCGTTGGGAATGAGCGCCCGACCCAGATCCACGGGGTTCACGGCCGGCTCGGCCGCAGTTTCAAATCCGCCGAAGAACCGGGGCTCCGCGAGTTGTTTTTGGTCCAGAACTTCGCGCTTGCCGTTTCGCTCCATTGAAAGTACGAGTTCCTGATCCGAATACATCAGAGGGATATCGAGGTTCTGGCGGAAGTAAATGCGGCTGCCCTGAAACAGTTTGATTGTTTCAAGGCTGCGGCCGCCGCGCGTGATTTCCAGTGTAAATACATCGGATTCAGCCGGGTTGACGTTGAGCACCGAGACCTGGATTTCCCGCACAAGGCCGTTGCCGCTGCGATGCGCCAGGGGCCAGAAATCGCTTTCCCTGAACAAATAAATTGCGCCGTGAAGTTTCTGGTTTTTCAGGCGCGGAAGCACCTGCGACGCTGCGAGGATAAGGTCCTGGCCCATGGCGCCGGAAAAGCTTGTGATGTTTGAGTCCCACAGGCGGATAAAGCCGGGCGAACCTTTTTTATATTCCTTGGTCCATGCCGAAGCATTGCCGTCCGCATCCACGGCCAGCACCTGGGTGACGTTTTTCACAGGCAGGGCGCGCACACTGTTCCAGGTGCTTTGCAGCCCCCACTTTTTTCCGATCTCGGCGGGCCTTGCCTCACTGCGGCCCTGCCAGTTGCCCACGGTGTCGATGCCGAGCACGCCGCGGCCGCCCAGGTAATCCCATTTATCCTTGTCCCACTGGCCCGTACCCACAAAATAGAAAGGCACATCACCGGACCAGATCACGGACCCGCCCGCGTCCAGGTATTTGCGAAACAAAGCATCCGCCCCCGGGGCGCCGCCCACGAGCGTTTGCGGAGCCACATCCGAAGCCATGATCAGCAGTTTGCCGGTTGCGCCCTGAACCACGGCCTGCTGCATCCAGTCGCGCACGGATTCAGCGCCCATCGGCTCGAACCCCAGGGCCACGGCGAAATCGCGCATCTCGGCCGCGGCCCCGCGCGTGATCCACGACACCGGATACTGCTCGTCGAAATACACCACGCCGTCCGGCGCCGCGGCCCGCACAGCCGTTATTGTGAGCACGGCCAGCAGGCACGCGGCGAGCGCGGCTATTGCGGGCATTCTCTTCATGGCAACGTCCTCCAATAAAACACTTCGCTTTCCGACAGATTATATCATAATGATCCAGAAAATCTAGCAGGGGCTGCGGCATGAAAAATTGCAGGAATCCTTGCGACGCGCTATGATGATTCGGGTTATGAAGGAACAAAAAAACAGCACGCGCATCCACACATATTGGCCCCTGGCCGCCGCAGCATTTCTCTTAATTGCCTGCTGCATGCAGCCATGGCGCAACGCCCGCGCCCAGGAATCCGGCGCCGCGCAGGCGGGCGCGCTCGTGGAAGCGGGCGCGGCCATCCTCAACATGGCGGAATCGGATCGCGAATTCAATATGGTTCTGGACAATTGGGAACAAGCCCTGGAACTGTATCACGCGGCGGGCGAACAGGCCCAGGAGGCGAGCCTGCTGGAGTTGATGGCGGATTTCCACGCACGCCGCGGGCACGTGGCCAGCGCGGCCCAGGCCCTGAAACAGGCCGCGGCCCTGTGGCACGGACTCAAGGAATTCCACAACCAGGCCATGGTTTTTGAAAACCTTGCGGCCCTGTACAGGACCCAGGACATGAACGACCAGGCGCGCGCCCTGTACCAGGACGCCATCACCATTTATACGGCGCTGAAAGACAATTCCGGACGCGGGCGCATGATGCTGCTTATCAGCGAAACGTACCGCGAACAGTGGATGTGGCGCGAAGCCCTGACCCAGGCGCGCGACGCCCTGGACGTGTTCCGCAAAGCCGGGGATCCGGACGGGCAGGCCCAGGCCCTGGCCGAACTGGCGGACATGTATCTGGCGGCCGGCGACTCCGAAGAAGCGGGCCGGCTTCTGGCCGAGGCCCGCGCCCTGCCTGTGCAGGAACCCTGGGTCAGCGCCCAGGTGTTTCACACAGCCGGGGACCTGGCCGCAGCTTCCGGGAACATCGGCAATGCCGTTAAGCAGTACGGGGCCGAAGTGGCTGTGCTCCAGGAATCCGGGGACTTGCAGGCTGCGGCCTACGCGCAGGTGGCGCTTTCTGTGGCGCTGGCCCGCAGCGCAAGAAACGAACAGGCGCTTGCATGGAACGCAAGCTCCCTGGATGTGGCGCAGATGTTCGATGATTCCGTGCTTGAGGGATCGGCCCTGGAAGCTGCGGGGCGAACCCTGTTCGCCGCGGGCCGCGGCAGCCGCGCCCTGCAGGCCATGGAACAATCCGTGGCGGCCTTCAACCGCGGCGCCGCGCCCGACCGCGCGCTGAACGCAGCCCTGCTCGCCGCGCTTTTCGCCGCGCAGACAGAAACGCCAAAAGACGCGGCCCAGCGGTCGCTCCAGGCCCTGTCCCTTGCCAGGGAACAAAATAACGAACGCGCGGAAGCCGTGCTGCTGACGCTGAACGGCAATCTGGTCCTGCTTGCGGGCGCGGACCCGGCGCGCGCCTTGGAATTTTATGATCGCGCAACGGACCTGTGCCGCAAAATCAAGGACCAGACATGCGAAACAATCGCTTTGGGCAATAAAGGCCTGGCCCTTGCCCGCTCCGGCGCAAAGCAGGACGCCGCGCAACTCATGCAGCAAGCCATAACCCGCGCCCAGTCCATAAACGACGCGGACACGCTCTGGCGGCTGCACGCGCAACTGGCCGGGATATTGGGCGCCCAGGGCAATGCCGCGCAAGGTGCGCAACACATGGAACTTGCGGCCCAAACGCTCGAATCCGCGGGAGCATCGCTTGATCCCTCTGACCCGCAGGCAAGATATCCAGCCGAACCCATGGCTGTTTTCACAAATCTGGCGCGAACACTCGCGGCCATGGATGATGCGCCCGGCGCTCTGTTTGCCGCGGAGCGCGGCTCTGCATTCATGGCCTCCCGCGCCGGCATACCGCACGCCCTTCCCCCCTCATCCGCGCACAATATGGATTTCGCCCTTGCGGATAACGAAGCAGCCGTTGTGTACCTTGCAGGACCCGAAGCGCTCGACATTCTCCTGCTCACGCGCGGCGCTCTGCAGCGGTTTTCCGCCCCCCTGGGACGGGATGCGCTCATGGCCCTGGCCCGGGATGTGTTTCAGGATCAGGATGGATATCCCGTGTATTCAGACCTGGCCGCGCGCCAGTTGCACCAGGCGCTTATCGAACCCGTGACGCCGTTCCTCAGCGACGGCGACACGCTGATCGTGGCTTCGCCGGACTTTCTGCTCACCGCGCCCTTTGCCGCCCTGCCCGATGTTGAGGGAAACCACCTCATACAGAACCACGCCGTTGTGATCATGCCGAGCCTGTCGGTTCTGCGCGATGTGCGGCGCGCACACGCCGATTTTCCATCAACGCCCGCGCGCGCAACTTTAGCTGTTCAGCAGCAACCCGCATGCACGGGCCGCGCCCTGTCGCTCATGCCGCGCGGCGAATGCACCATTCTCAATGGCAGCGCAGCACTGACATACAGGCCCGTATTCGCAACAGACACACAGTATGTGCTCGGCGACTACACCACCATGCAGGGCGTGGAAACGCATGTCACACCGCAGACGGGCGCTCTTCACTTTGAAACCAACTGCTTTGTGGACGGCCGCGCGCCCGGGCATGCCAGCGTGGTGCTGTTTGCGGACCGCGAAAAAAACCCCGCCGCGGACACGTTCACGGAACTGCGCGACATGTTTACCAGCGCGCCGTGGCCGCCCCTGGTTGCGCTTCCGCACTGCGCCCCCATGCCGGACCAGGTGCGCGCCGCGCCGGGCTATGCAGCCATGCTGCAGGATCTTCTCAGCCGGGGCGCCGTGCGCGTGGTGGCCACAATAGCGCGGCCCCGGCAAACGGCCGCGGAACAGGTCATGCTGGGATTCTACACACGTCTGAATGCAGGCGACGCCCCGGCCCAGGCCCTGCGCGCAGCGCAGATTCAAATGATCAATGACCCGCAAATGGCCGACCCGGCCCTGTGGGCGCCTTTCATTTATTCGGGAGTTCCCTCGAAATGAAACAGCCAAAGACAATCGCTATCCGATAATAGTCACATCTCCGAATAGAAACACCTCGCGGCTCAGTACTCGTCGGGGTAATTGGGGGTATAGCGCCTGCGGTGGCTGTTGCGCAAATCATCCACCGCAAACTGCAGGCGCTGGGATTGTTCACGGATTTCCTCGTGCGGGGATTCCAGAGTAATGGATTCCGGAATCACGAACGGCTTGCCGAAATGCACGGCCACACGCGCCGGGGTCCACACGGGAAGCGCAGCGTACACATGGCCCTTGGGCGTGGGAATATTGCTGAGCCATGGAAAAACAGACGCGGCGCCGCGCGCCCACGCCGGAATAATAGGCGCCCGGGATTCCAGGGCCAGCCGGATAATGCCGGTCTTGAACTGATAGGCATAACGTGTCTTAAAAAACGGATGAATAATCCCTTCGGGAAACAGGCCCACCACGCCCCCGTCCCGCAAAACAGCCGCGGCTTCGGACATTGCCTTGCGGATCTGATCGGGATTCGTGCCCTGGCCTTTGAACGAAGCAATGGGAATGCACCCTGCTTTGCGAATCATCTTTCCGATCACGGGCGCGTTGCAGATATCTTCGTCGGCCACGAAGCGGATGGCCCGGCCGCGCGCCGACGCGGCGATGGCAATAAACACAGCGTCCAGGGCGCCGTTGTGCAGTGCGGCGACAATGGCCCCGCCCTGTCCCGTGGCAGGCAGATTGCCCGCGCCCGCAACGCGAATGCGGTGCATGCGGCGCAGGGGCCTGGCGGCCATCTTCAATAAGCTCCAGTACAAATCCGGCGCCGGTTCAGCATTGTCCGGCTTCACAGGAACTCTCTGCGGTGTGTTCTCGTCCGCCATACGGCCCTCCGAAACATAATGATATCAGGATTATGCAGGCAAAGCGCGCATCGCGCAAGCGCACGGCCTCACATGCGCGCCCCTATTGCTGTTCCAGGCCTTTTGTGTTACAAATGATCATTCATCCGGAATTATTGCTTCACGAATAATCCGGGCTCATCTTTTCACTGCCGCCGCCAAACGGCCGCCGGAGGCCACACATGAAGAAGTGCCCCTTTTGTGCAGAAGAAATCATGGACGAAGCCATCGTGTGCCGTTATTGCGGCCGCGATCTGGAAACCGCGCCCAAAGCGCAGCAGACCGCCGAGAGCACGCTGCTCGTGGCCCATCCCTCGCTGTGGACCGTGTTCAAGGAGATGCTGCTAATCGTCATCGTGATAGTGGCTGCTGTGGCGCTGTACAAGTACACCCACTACTCTTTGTACGCGCTCATTCTCGCACCGGCCATCGCCCTGTACATATGGCTCGTGCGCCTCAGCCACACGTATAAAATCACCACGCGCCGTGTTGAATGCCGCGAAGGGCTCATCGCCAACAACACCAATGAAATTGACATCAAAGATGTGCGCAGCGTGACCGTGCAGCAGAATGCCTTGAACCGCATCATCAACATCGGAAACGTGCTCATCGGAACCGCGGGCACCGATGGCGTGGAAATCGCCCTCATAGGCGTGTCTGCGCCGCACAAGGTAAAAACACTCATTCTTGACCAGAAAAAATGACGCGCCGCGACCCGTTTCCCGGCGGCACAGGTCTCCAGACTTCCAAAGCCCTTGGATTTTGGGACATGGCTCGCACGATCCCCGGCAATCATTTGCGCTGCCTGGCGATTGTTCTTAGAATAAGAAAATGAAATTCCCTGGACTGCTGTTGTGAGGTTTCGGCGCAGGCCGTATCACCGCTCCCGGTTTCTCAGGCAGTTTTCCACCAATCCAAATCCGCTGTGCGCGCACCACACAGAGTGCAAACCCGCAAGCGCACCGCCGCACAAGGCAAGGGAGGCAACAATGACAGCAGCAAAAGACGGAGACAATGTGAAAGTCCACTACACAGGAAAGCTCACGGACGGTTCCGTGTTCGACACCTCATTGGAACGCGAACCCATGGAATTCACCCTGGGCCAGGGACAGCTCATCCCCGGATTCGAGAATGCCGTCATCGGCATGGTTGTGGGAGACAAAACCACTGTGGAAATCAGCCCGGAACAGGGTTACGGCCCTCATATCAGCGAAATGGTGGAAACCGTTCCGCGCGGCGATTTCCCCCCGGACATTGAACCCGAAGTGGGGCAAATGCTGCGCGTGACCCAGCCCGACGGGGAAAACCTCGTGGTCACTATAACCGGTGTTACCGATGACACGGTAACCGTGGACGCCAACCATCCACTGGCCGGCAAAGACATCGTTTTTGACATCGAACTCATAGCAATCAACTGACCCGCAGAGCCGCACCAAGGCTTTCCGGATCCACCCCTGAAATGAACCGCCCGGCATATTCCATGCCGGGTTTTTCTATGCCTTGTTTTTCGATAAACCCGCATGGCCCATGCAGAACAGCGCCCATGCCGCCGCCGGCGCGATGATCCGTCTGTCAATATTCTGGGTCCCGGAATTGAGATGTCGGTGTTTTAATCGGTGTGGCGGGTCATGGCTGCGCCGGGGCGCCGGGCGGCATGTGCATGTTGTAATAAAGCTGGCAGTTCTGCGCTTCCTCGATCAGCATGTCCAGATTCACGCGAATTTCCAGAGGATCCCTGATGCGGCGCGATTCGATTTGCATATACCGCCAGAAATTAAAATACGCGGTAATGTCGAAAGGAAACAGGCGCGGCGTATTGGCCACCACGCGCACTTTGCGGCCGCCCTGCCCGGCCGCCGCGGCCCAGTCCTTGAACGGCAGGGCGTCCGGCGCCCCGGCAACCGACGGCTCCAGGGCCACGAAAGCCGTGTCGGTCTCGAACGAATAGGCATTGATGTATTCCTTGGCATAGGCCAGAGAGGCGCTGCTGGAATCCGGCACCCACAGGGGCAGCAACAGGGACTGCATGGCCTCGTACGGAGCGATAAACAGGCCGGAATGCACAAAAAAACGGGTCGGGCGTTTCCCCTCGCGCCGCGCGCAGCGCACGAACAGACTGGACACCAGGTTGTTCACCTGAAAAATGTCGTTGGAAAAAAGCTGCAGCACCGGCTTCTTTAGCTGGGCGCAGGAATTCACAATGGATGCGCGCATCATCGGAGACACGCCGAACTGGGATTCGGGTTTGACTTCGGTGCGCATGTTCAGGCGCCACGCCGCTTTATCGTCTCCCAGATAACGCTCCCGGAACGCGGCCAGCCTCTTGCTGCCTCTGAGGAATTCCTCGTCCGGGATCCCGCCGGTGAGCCCCACCTGCATGCTGAGCCGGTCATCCAATGTATACTGGTTCCAGCCGGTTCGCGATTCCACCAGGATCACGGATCCGCCGGGGGCCAGGCGCGAACGGATAAACTGCTCGTAGGCGCGCGGCAACTGCAGAAACTTATACCGCATCAGCGACGCATTGCGCACGCGCAGCCGCTCATGCACCGGGTCATACTCACTGACCAGTTCCACGAACGGATCCTTGCGGGTTACGATGTCCCCGATTTCCCTGGCGCGCCTGGCGTAGTCCGCGATGTTGTCGGCATTCATGGGCTTGGGATGATTGATGCACATGCGGTAATTCAGGGGCAGGAACGGAGCGTCGAGCACGCACGAGAGATAGGCCATGGACCCCAGGGGCGGGCCCAGAATGATGTTGTGATAAGGCCGCTTTTCATAACGCGACGCAAACCAACTGGCCACCATGGCCCCGGGATAGCGCTGCACGGTTTCAAAATCGTACATCAGGGGTTTGAAGAATTTTTCAAAAGAGATGCGCCGCGCGAAATGCCCGGCGCGCTGGGTGAGCCCGACCGCGGACTTAAGAATCCCGCCAATTTGAAACGGAACGTTGGGCCGCTCCTCAAGCGTGCTCGCGGTGAGCAGCGGCGTCACATAGGACAGATCAAAAATATCCAGGGGCGGATCCTGGGGGCCTTCCTGTTCCTGCCTTCGCTTACTGCTCATTGAGATACTCTTTGATAAACTGGTAGTTGCGCTGGATATCCGGATTGTACGGCGCCAGGCGCGCGGCCTGCTCGAAATAACCGGCGGCCACCTTGTATTCTTTCTGCATCACATATGCGGCCCCGAGATCATTGAGATACAACGGGCGCTGCGGGTCGCTCGTAGAAGACAGATTCAACGCTTTCTGAATCATCTTGATGCCCTGCTCCAGGTCGCCGGTGTTCAAATAATCCGTGCCCAGATTGTCATAAGCCGGGGCGAAATCCGGGTTAATATCCACGGCTTTTTGATAATTCGCCATGGCCGCGCGGATGAGGCCCAGGCGGTCATAGGCATGCCCCAGGTTGTTATAAGCGATAAAATGATCGGGATCGATTGCAATGGCTTTGCGGTGATACTCAACGGCGTTGACCAGCAAATCCTGGGAATCGTAAATCACGCCAAGCGTGGTGTAAGCGTTGCTGAGTTCGGGATCAATTTCTATGGCGCGCTGCATGGATTCGATGGCCTGGCGCATGCGGCCCAGAAGGCGGTACGCCTCGCCCAGGTCTGCGAAATACGCCGCCACACTGGAATCCATGAGAATGGCCTGCCGGTACTGCATCACCGCGCGCTCAAGGTCTCCGGCCATGTGCAGTTGCACTGCGGCTTCATAATATGACTTGGCCAGATCCTCGTAACTTTGCTCCTGGTTCGCGTCTTGTGCGCCCGCTTCAGCGCCCTGGCCGCCCGCAGGGGTTGTTTCGATAATCTGCTCCGGGTCATGCTCCTGAGCCGCAGCCGGCGCAAGCCCGCATGCCGCCAGGCCCGCAACCAGAATAAATATCACCGCAAAACGCTTCATGCCTCATCCTTGCCGTTGATGGAATTGTCTTCGTCGCCGACTTCTAAGATTAACAGCGTTAAATCGTCCTGCCGGGGCGTGTCGCCCGCGAATTCCTCCAACTCCTCAACCAGAAAATGTGTGAGCCGGAATGAGTTCGCGTTGGGGTTTTCCTTAACCTTCTGCACCAGCCGATCGTGCCCGAACATGGACCCGCTCTCATTGCGCGAATCCACGACGCCGTCTGTGTACAGTATAACCTTGTCTCCCTTTTGAAGGGGCATGGTCTTTTCCTGGAACGTGACCGAGGAGAACATGCCCAATCCGAAGCCTTCGGCTTCAAGCGGAGAAATCTCACCTGTTTTGGGACGGAACAGAAACGGCGGGTTATGGCCCGCGCACGAGAAAGTCATGGTCATTTCATTCATATCCACCACCACGAAGAAACACGTGAGGTAAATGCTGTGCTGGGCGCCGAAATGGCGGTACATAATGTCATTGACTTTGCCCAGAATTTCGGAAGGAGACTGGTACTGATCCTTGAGCTGGCTGAAAAGCACCGTGACCATGGACATGACCAGGGCCGCGGAAATGCCCTTGCCCGACACATCTCCGATAAAAGCGCCCAGGCGCCCGTCGTCCAGCTTGTAGAAATCAAAACAGTCGCCGCCGATTTCCCCGACCTGGAAATTGGCCGCGCTGATCTGCAGGCCCTTGACCTTGGGATAAATCTGCGGCAAAAGCTCCTGCTGGATGCGGTGCGCCAGGCGCAAATCGAATTCGATCATGCGCTGGCGGCGGTTGAGGTCCTGGTTGCGGGATTCGAGCTCCGATGAGAAATCAATGAGTTCGCGGTTCTTTTCTTCAAAGTCGCGAACACTTCGCCCGAGGCTGTAAGCCATGGTGTTGAACGCCGCAGCGAGATCCCCGATTTCATTCTTGCCGCAGCCTTCCATCTTTTCATCAAAATTCATATCCGCCATTCTGTTGCAAATTGCGGTAAGCTGCCTGGTGGGGCGGCGCACGCACCGGGAAATAAAAAATATGGAAATCAAAACCGCGATTATATAGAGCCCCGCCACGAGACCGGCAACGCGCCAGCGCTGGCGGGCAATGGTTTCATCCAGACCGGCCATGGACACAGCCAGCATGATCTGGCCGGAAAAAGCCCCGGACCGGGCGTCGTGCAGCGCAGCGTAGTATACAAGTGAAAAATCCTCTAAACTGCCGGCGAACCGGTACGAGCGGTTCGGATCATAGTGCTGCACATTGCTCATGCGCGTGGTGCGCGACCGCATCTTGGGCGCCTGATCTTTGGAACTCACATGCAACTCCGTGCGGCCGTGCGGGTACTGGCTCATGAAATCCATGGAATCATACAGCTTCACACCCTCTGTCTCCGAAACAACAATCTGCATATTGCTGAAACGCGACGCCCCGTTCAGGTATGCGCGCGCTTCGCTATCCGGCGCCAAAAGCGCCTCCGGCGAGGTGATAAGCCGATCCGCTTCCATCACAATCTGCTCGAATTTTTCCTGCTGAACTTTGACATACTCACCCGTCACCCACAAGCGCAGAATGCTCATGAGCAACAATGTCGCCGCCGCGAATGCCACAAACAGCGCCAACGCCCATTTGACGGAAAGTGTGAAACGGAGATTGGATAGCATACTGGCGCCCCTGCCTGATTCGATTCAAAGCCTTAAAAAAGATCAGGCTTTGCCTCCGGACGGTTTCTTCCCGGGAGTCTTTTTCGCGGTTGCAGACGCGGGTTTACCCGCGGACGGCTTTGCCGCGGCTTTGGATTTCACAGATTTTTTGCCCGCAGGCTTTTTTGCGGGAGCTTTTCTGCGCACCGGCGGGCCGCCGCCCGAAACCGATTGCTTAACCTTTTTCTCAAGCCGCTCCAGCCGCGCATTAAGCTCCGCCAGTTCGGCCTGCGTGGCCACTCCGGCCGCGGACAATGTGTCGGTCAAAATCTCCCGCATAATGGTGCGGAATTCCTCGCGCTCACCCCGCGCCTGTTCCATAACCCTCTTGATGAAATGGCGGGAATCCTTGCGCTTCAATTCTCCGCGCTCAACCAGTTCCTCCACGTATTCTTCCACACGCTCCTGGGAGCGTTCAAGCCAGCCAAAGCCGGCGAATCGGTTTTCTCGGGATTCCATGAAATCGGCTCCTCTCGTGCGTGCGCAAACACCGCACACGGCGGACCTTTTCAGATCAAGCTTTCAAGCCCGAACACATATTTGCGCAAAGCGCGCACCTTGCGCACCCCGAGCACAACGCCCGGCATGAATGCCTCCCGGCTGCCCGAATCGTGGCGGATGGTCAGGGTCTGCCCCAGGCCGCCGAATATTACTTCCTGATGCGCCAGGAAACCCGGCAGGCGTACGCTGTGTACGGCGATATCGTCCAGTTTGCCGCCGCGCACGCCCTTGATTTTCTCGGCCTCTGTGGGATCCTTGTGTTTGGGCAGTCCCTTTTTAGCCTCAGCTATCAATTCAGCCGTGTACAGGGCCGTGCCGCTGGGCGCATCCCTTTTCTGGTCGTGGTGCAATTCGATAATTTCCACCGCGGGCATGTACTGCGCGGCTTTTTGCGCGAACTGCATCATGAGCACTGCGCCGATGGCGAAATTGGGCGCCACGATAACGCCGCGCTTTTTCTCGGCGGCGAGCTTTTCAATTTTCTTTAAATCCGCGTCGGGAATTCCGGTGGTGCCCACCACGAGATTCAAACCCGCGTTGAGCGCGGCTGTGGCGCGCCTGGCAAAGTCTTTGGCGATGGTGAAGTCCACCATAACCTGCGCGCCGGGTGTTTTCACGACCTGGCCGAGGTTGTCGGATATGGCCACGCCCAGGGCGCCGATGCCCGCGGCTTCCCCTGCGTCGGTTCCGGCGCCCGCCACATCCAGCGCGCCCACAACATGCATATCGTCCTCGGCGCTGATCGCAGCCACGACCTGGCGGCCCATGCGCCCGAACGCCCCGGAAACAATGACTCCGGTCTTTTTCTTCGCCATATTCCAATACTCCCTGTGAATGGTCTTTTCCGTCAAACTGCATTTTCATCAAATGAGGCGCCGCCTGCAATGCGTCCCGGTACAGCAACGAACGAAAAACGGCCGGCGGGGCGGGTGACCCCGCCCCGCGCCGTTAAAAATCTGTGTCAGCCCCGCGGCGCAGCCTTTTTCTTTGCTGTTTTGCGCACGGGTTTCTTGCCTGCTTCTGCTTTGGCTGGGGGCTTCTCTTGAGCCGCCTTCTGCCAGTGCAGCATTTTGTTGATGGCCATGACATAGGCCCTGGCGCTGGCTTCCACGATGTCCAGGTTGGAGCCGCGGCCCGTAAACAGCTTGCCGGACTTGTCATTCACGTCCGAGATGCGCGCTGTGGCCTCGCCCAGGGCGTCCATGCTGCCGGTCACGGATTTGACCGAAAAATCCACCAATTGGATGTCCACCTTGGCGATCTTTTTGATACACTGATAGACCGCATCGATGGGGCCCACTCCGATGGCTGCCTGCTCCATGCGCCGATCGCCCACCTGCATCACAATCATGGCTGTGGACCTGGCGCCGCCTCCGCACATCACGTGCACGGATTCCAGGCGGAAGACTTCGTCCACAATGGTCAGTTCGTCCTCGATAATGGACTGGATGTCCGCATCCGTAACTTCCTTTTTCTGGTCACACAGGTTTTTGAACCGCGCGAACGCCTTGTTCATCATGCCGTGGTCAAGGACGTAGCCCAGCTCAATGAGCTTGTCATTGAACGCGTGGCGGCCGCTGTGCTTGCCCAGCACCAGTGAGCTTTTCACGATGCCCACGGTCTCGGCATCCATGATCTCATACGTGCGCTTGTCGCGCAGCACCCCGTGCTGGTGGATGCCGGCCTCGTGGGCGAATGCATTGCGGCCCACGATGGCCTTGTTGGGCTGCACATTGAAGCCGGTGATATTGCTCACCATGCGGCTGGTGCGGTAAATTTCCTGGGTGATGATGTTGGTTTTGACCTGCATGATGTCGCGGCGCGTGTGGATGCCCATGACGATTTCTTCGAGGGATGCGTTGCCCGCGCGCTCGCCCAGGCCGTTGATGGTGCACTCGCACTGGCGCGCGCCGTTCTGGATGGCGGCCAGGGAATTGGCCACGGCCAGGCCCAGGTCGTTATGGCAGTGTACGCTGAAAATGGCCTTGCCCGAATTGGGCACGTGCTTGATGAGATTGCCAATCAGCTTGCCGAATTCCTCGGGAATGGCGTAGCCCACGGTGTCCGGGATGTTCACATGCGTGGCCCCGGCCGCAATGACTTTTTCCACGACTTCGCACAGGAAATCGAATTCGGACCGGGACGCGTCCTCGGGCGAAAACTCGATTTCGCTGCAATAGCCCTTGGCGCGCTTGACTCCGTCCACCGCGGCCTTGACCACCTGGCGGGGCGTCATTTCCAGCTTCTTTTTCATGTGCACGGGCGACGTGGCGATGAACGTGTGGATGCGCGGGCGCTCGGACGCCTTGATGGCGTTCCATGCGCGGTCAATATCCGCGAACCCGGTGCGGCACAGGCCCACGATGGCCGGGCCGAACACGTTTTGGGCGATGAGTTCCACGGCGTCGAAATCGCCCTGGGAACTCATGGGGAACCCGGCCTCGATGGCGTCCACGTTCAGGCGCGCCAGTTGCTGGGCCAGCTTGAGTTTTTCCTGCACGTTCATGGTGCAGCCCGGGCTCTGTTCCCCGTCCCGGAGGGTGGTGTCGAAAATATATACGGTATCTTCCGTCTTCTGTTTTGCGTTCATGGCTTATTTCTTCAACCACGACATCATGTCGCGCAAGTTTTTGCCCACGATTTCAATCTGGTGATCGCGGTCGGCCTGCGCGAGAGAATCGAAGTTGGGCCTCCCTTGTTTGTTTTCATCGATCCATTCCCTGGCGAAGGTGCCGTCCTGGATTTCCGAAAGGACCTGCTTCATGGCGCGCTTGGTGTCTTTTGTCACAATGCGCGGCCCGCGGGTCAAATCGCCGTACTCGGCCGTGTCGCTGATGGAGAACCGCATGGACTGCATGCCGCCTTCCTGCATCAGGTCCACGATCAGTTTGAGTTCATGCAGGCATTCAAAATACGCGATTTCCGGCTGGTACCCGGCCTCGACCAGGGTTTCAAACCCGGCCTTGACCAGCGCCGTGCACCCGCCGCACAGAACGGCCTGCTCGCCGAACAGATCGGTTTCCGTCTCTTCCTTGAACGTGGTTTGCAGCACACCGGCCCTGGCGCCGCCAATGCCCCAGGCATACGCCAGGGCCTTGGGCAGAGCGTCGCCCGTGGCGTCCTGATGCACGGCCACGAGCGAGGGAACTCCCTTGCCTTCCTGGTACACGCGCCGCACCAGGTGGCCCGGTCCCTTGGGCGCCACCATGGTCACATCCACGTTATCCGGAGGCACTATGGTCTTGTAATGAATGGCGAAGCCGTGGGCGAACATGAGCATGTTGCCCGCCTGCAGCCCCGGCTTGATTTCTTTTTCATATGTATCACCCTGAAGATGGTCCGGGATCAATACCATGATCACATCGGCTTCAGCCGCGGCCGCGGCCGTGCCCATAACCGTGAGGCCCGCATCCTGGGCCGTTTTCCACGACTTGCTCCCCTCGCGCAGGCCCACGCGGACATCAAACCCGCTTTCCTTGAGGTTCAGCGCATGCGCATGCCCCTGGCTGCCGTAGCCAAGCACCGCAATCTTCTTTTGCTTGAGTATTTCCGGTTTGGTGTCGCTTTCATAGAAAATCGTTGCCATGTGACTAACTCCCCGTATGAAAATCTCCGGATGGGATCATACAGTCCCGGCCGGCCCGTCAAAGTAATATTTTAACAAAGATATTCTGGGATATTAAGAGTATCTCTTATTTAAATGGCCCGGGCCGGGCGGCCGGGACAAAGAAAACCTGACAAATCGTAAAAAAAACCGGCACTTGAAAAAGCCCGCACACACCGCCGCATTTTATTTAAGGCCCGAGCGCCGGGCAAATTCCGCATCCCCTGCCACGCGCGGGATGTGGCACTGAAATTGCATGTTCATACAGCAGAAATTCCACTGCCGCGCGCACGGGGAGACACACCATGGACAGCAAACCGGACAAACAGAAATCATGCAATGAAACCACTGTGGAAAAACATGGCAACATCGCCATCATGCGGTTCACGCGCCAACCCCTGTTCGCCACAACCAATCTGCGCGAACGCGCGCGCATTCTCAACTGCCTGCAGCAACTCATCGCAGACGCCGGCGTCAAAGTCATCATAATCTTCGGCGCGCCGGACAAAAGCGGGCCAAGCGAGTACGGCGACTTCCTGGACGCAGCCGCCGCCGCCGATGACAAATACATCTATAAAATGCTCACCATGTTTAATCAACTCATTCTCAACATCGTGCACTGCCCCAAGGCCGTGATGTATGTGGACAGCGGCGCCGTTCTCTCCCAATTTCTACACATGAGCCTGGCGTGCGACTACCGGCTCGTATCCGAAGACACAATATTTCACAAAGCCTACCTGGACCAGGCCATGGTGCCCAAAGGAGGGGGCGCATGGTTTCTGCGCCGCATGCTCGGTGTAACACGCGCATTCGACCTGCTCACAAACAGCCGGCCCATGAGCGCGCAGGAAGCACTTGATATGGGCTTAATCCACGAAATCGCTCCGGCCAACAGCCTTCAAACCTGGGCCCTGGAACGCGCACACGACCTGGCGCTCATCCCCACATCATCCCTGGCCGGCATCAAAAGCCTGCTCCATTTCCCGGTTTCAGAACTCGAAACATATCTGGAGCATGAAAACATGGAACTGTTCCGGGCCTTCACCCGCATGCGCACCACGCGCCAGCGCGCAGGCGAAAATTCCAGGCCCGGCTGATGCGCCCAGGCTCGGGCCATCCGCACGAAATGTTGACGCACGCCCTCCGCATCGCTAAAGTCATGTTACTACTGAACACGGAGGAAACGCTTCAATGGCAACGAGCCTCGAAGGACTTAAAGGGATTCTTCAATCCTGTGAAGATGATTACGCAAAATTCGTGCAGGGCAACAACGCCGCCGGAACCCGCGTGCGCAAAGCACTCATGGAAGCTAAAAAATATACAGATCAGTTGCGCAAAGACATTCAGGACATCAAGAACGAACGCAAAGACGGCTGAAGCGCCGCCACACCGCGCCTTCATCTCACGGTTTGACGCACAGACCGAGCACACGCACGGCCACAGCGCTGAGGGGCAGAATATAGCTTGCCGCGCCTAGGTCCGCTGCTGCTTTGGGCATTCCGTAAACAACACTGGTGGCCTCATCCTGAGCAATGGTGTCGGCCCCTGATTCGCGCATGGCCTTGAGCCCTGCCGCGCCATCCACACCCATGCCCGTGAGCAACACGCCCACAGCGCCGGGCCCCGCGCACTGCGCCAATGACCGGAACAACGGATCCACGGCGGGCCGCTGAAAATGCTCGGGCGCCGTGCGCTCCAGGCTGACCCGATATTCTCCACGCGCTCCCCGCACCACCGTGTGCCGCCCGCCCGGCGCCACAAGCACCTGCCCGGCGCGCAGCACATCGCCCTGGCGCGCCTCCCTCACCCGGGGCGCGCATAATTGGTCCAGCCTCTGCGCGTACAGCCCCGTGAACATCTCCTCTGGCATGTGCACCACCACTACCGTGGCCGGGCATTGCTCGGGAAACTGCCTCAAAATGTCCAGCACCGCCTCGGTGCCGCCCGTGCTTGCTCCAATTGCCGCGATACGCTGCGGCGCGCCAGGAGACTCCAAACGGCGCACAGCAACCTCTGGCGCCTGCGCTGTGCGCGCGGCCGTGCGACGGCCCAAACGCATCAGAGACGAATGCGCCACGTCCCATATTCTGTCCGCAAGCTCCCGCGCAAACGCATCATACCCCGACGGATCCGGCGGTTTCACATGAACCGAACGCGCCCCGTATTCCAGAGCGCGCAAAGCCGTGCGGCCCCCAACGTCCTGCTCCGGCGCCATAATAAATACAGGCAACGGATCGGTTTTCTTCAAATGCTTAATCAACGCCAGAGCCTGCTGCGGAAATTCCGTGGGATCCAGGAGCATCACATCAGGACGAAACTTCTCAATACGCCTCACAGCCGTTTCCGGATCCTTGGCGGTCGCTGCCACATGTATCCTGCGGCTCTTGCCAAACGCTTCACTCAGCTGAGTGCGCGCAACCGGCGAACCGTCAACAATCACAAGCCAAACCTTTTCCATAACACAGCACCCGCGAGCCTGCTTATTGTCATTACAAAGAAATCATCAACGCTGCAGAACCAAACTTAAAAACACATAACAAAATAAAATGTTTCGCGGCATATGCAATCGCACAACCACGCAACAAGGCAACCCCTTAAAACGTACAAATATTACGGAAAATCCCAACGTTCAATAGAGCGATCACAGAAACGAATCCGGACCCTTTGCGCGTAAATAACTTTGGGAATTAAGTCAGATGCGCTCAGCCGGAAAAAAATATCAATTTCATCAAATATCACTAATAACACAGGATTTTTTTGCAAAAATCGATTCCGGCGCATGGGCTGTGGCGGCCGAAAAACGCATCACCCGGGCCGCAGCGCCTTTTATTCGGATTTCGCGCTTGCGCCGGACCGGCTGAACAAAGCTTTTAAACCCTCGGAAAAAATCCAACCGCCCTTTCGCAGATACGAAATGTATGCGGCCACAGTAAAAGCCGTGGCAACGTACATCATGATTATAATCAACCCCGGCTTGAGTTGCAAAAGAGCAAAAAACACTACCGATGCCTGGACAGGATATGTGGATTTCACAATCATCGTCGGTGTGGGAAATTTCACGGATGGATCCTGTCGCCGAATCCTGGTAAACAAAAAAATGCCGGCCATCGTACTGATATCCGCATAAACAATTATGGCGACATAAAGATACGGGGCCAGGGGATAAAAGCCCCGCGCGCCGCTGAGCAGGCCCGCCCCGGTAATCACAATCAGCGTGGGCGTCATAAGCAGGCGATCCGCTGTCAAATCAAACATAGCCCCGAAATCGCTCTCCTGGCCCAGCCTGCGCGCCGCCTGCCCATCCATAAAATCCGTAAACAGCGCAATGAGGAATATACCCGCGGCCGCCTTGAGGTCATTGGGCCTGCATAAAATAATGGATATAATTGCTACGGATAAAAATATTCTCAGGCTCGTGAAAATATTCGGGATCATGGGATTTGCTGCTCCATCCCGCGGGCGCTTTGCTCCCGCACCGGTTTACAATGCCCGCCAGCGGACCGGATTTTGTCATTCAGCAATTGAATGCGCGCCTTCACGTGTTGCTGCAATGCTGCTGCGTTTTTCAATTAAATTGCACACAAGCACACACCAAATGCTGAAACAATGAGGCTTCACCGCCACCCGCAATCCATCTCGGCGTCTGGCACCATTCCATTATAACACATGTGGCGCGCAGTGAAAACATTGCGGCATACCATTTCTTTTTGACACCCTGGCGCTGTCCACAATGCATTGGTTCAATGGATGAACCACTGAAAAACAGCTTAATATGAGCGCTTTTTTCATGTATTGGACAAATTTAACCGGGAATAACATCAGCGTATTATGTGGGTAAACAGCATCCGCAAATTGCCGCCGCATTCCATACCCAGCAGTCACGGCCTCAATTCTGCGCCGTAACATTGGTCATGGCCCGCGCGACACAAAAGGCTTTGACGCCAACAACAACCACACGCCCCCTGCAAACTCCGCCCCGGCGCTTTTTCATTAGACACATCGTGTCTTGTTGTTGAAAAGCATGCATTGCAAGCACTCACCCCTACAACCGGCGCCGGACGCGAGCCAGATGTAATCGCCACACAGGCAATAATTTCAAAACATAGATCATATGATACTGTGCAATAAATCAGAAGCAGGATTTTTAATCGTATTATTGTCTTAATTCAAACAAGTAATAAAATCGTATGCATCCGCTCATCCCTCAACAAACCATGGGGAAATCACAGCTCGTTTCTGCAATCCAATTTCGCATCCAGTTTGTTGACTTGCCTCACCAAGCTTATGTACAATTAATTGTTATAAATAAAGGATACTATATAAGGGATGGAACATCCCGTGATTCTATTTGCGAATTGAAAGAGTTTAGACGGTACTATCATGAAATAATCCAGACTTGGAATTCTGGAAATTTCAAACAGGGAAATATTTTGCGGATGAAACAAAGCAATCAACCATACAAACGATGTCCCCGTCGGATTTTGCACCCGTCATTGGCCGTACTAATCCTTGCAGCGGTATTTACCACTGTGATGTGCATGCCCACAGCGGCCATGCAAGCGATACCCGCAACAATCCTGGCATCCGGTCACGGCTCTGGCGGACTTGGCGCCGCCGCCCTTGACAGCATGGCATCTCCAGAGCTTACAGGGGAAACCGTGCTTGCTGCAGCCACCGGGATATATGCTCAAACCGATTCCGGCGATTCAGGCTATCAGACAGCATGCCGGTGCGCGCCCAATGCCGAGGAATTTTGCCAGGGAACTCTGGGTGATACGGATATCTTCCTCAGCGTTGACGGGATGAAGCTCAATGGCGCCGACTCAAGCACCTGCCGACCCCTTTGGGAATATGAATTTTCAGAACCTCTCGATAAACTCGCCATTGACACGACATCCAAGCTGATCTTTTTCTCCAGCGGAGACACGGTGTATGCATTATCACTGCTAAAGAAAGAACTCGTGTTCAGCGAAAAAATGCCCGATAACATAAAGAATATTTCTTTACAGCCCAGAGAAAGATTGTCTGTGGACCTGGTTAACGGCGAGCGCCACTATGTCAGCGTATCAATGCTTAATAATGACAAATTTGCGAAAATAGAAAGCTTAAATTCTGAAAATAAAGCAACAACTGACAGCACAACATCTCCGAAACCACAAACAGAAATAGATGCACAATCCGTGGTTTCAGCCCCTGCAAAGCAAACAGATACGGCCATATTCCGTCTTCCGAATGAAAGCGACAGTAATCAGATAAATGATGATGCAGTCGCAAACAACACGGTTGAACCAATTCATTCTGAGGAAATAGATATAAATGTGCAATTCGATAGTGTTGCAGTAGTTACATTTGAAGAGACTGAAAAAGACCTTAAACTAGAATATGAAAGCGTCGCTCAAGTTACTTTCGCGGACACAGTTAACACAGATAGTAATGATGCCAATACACAATCACCCGCTCAAATATCCGTGGTAAAAGAACCTGGCCAATCACTTCCTGTTGATAACAATATTGCAAAAAATCAAGCTGATAAGCCAAAAATACAAACGGATACCACCCAGCAGACCGCTGTTGCATCCGTTATTGAAGAACATGGCAAGAAAGCCTGGGATTGCCTTTCAAGCGTTGCTTTAAAACCAGGTGTTTATAGCAGTAACAAGGATATTTATGTTAATAAATATGGTGTAACAATGATATCTATGGACCATTTAGTTGCTTCTGGCCTATGTGTTAACAGCAGGATAGAGCCCAATCGAATAACCATTACAGGGCCTAATGGACAGGCTATTATTGTTGATAATTTGCATAAGACCATCATAATTGGGAACAATAAACCCATTTATTTTGGAAGAACAGCAAAATCTTACAGAACCGCTGACTTGAAATATTACATCCCTTTGCGTGAAGTTTTAGAACTTGCCGGATATAAGATACACTGGTCAGCGCAAGATAAAACGGTCATAATTTCCGCAAACTAACTGCTTCGGAAAGCTAATATATTTACGCAATTGGAATAATTATTGTCCAGCATGCCTCCTGAAAAGGGCGGAAGCAAACACAGCAAGGGCGACACGCTGTGCCCCATGTGTCGAAAACCGCTTAAGCCAAACTCCTTCTTTTGCACAGGGTGCGGGCATCGCATTGGCGAACCGCCAAAGGCCGATGCACAGCCCGCGATAAACCCGGAACTGCTCAAATATCAACGCCGGTCCCAGATTGTGTCCCCTGATGAGCCGGGCAATCACAAAAAGAAAAATGGCGCTAACCAGCCGGACAACTCTTTGGCTTCGATTATCAAGGAATTTCGAGCCAAGTATTTCATTTTCATCATAGTTGCCGTGATATTCATTGTCAGCGGCGTGGGACTGTTCGCTTGGGCGCGGACACAGTTTCCCAAACTCGAGCGGCCGGTTCAAATGGATGAAACAAAGGACGGCGTGTATATTTCATCGACAAAAATGATTGCTAAATATACATCTGAAGGAGACCTTGAATGGAGCCTGTCACATGTGGCAAAGGACAGGCCTTTGTCCGGGCGGCTTGAATATTCTTTCGGGCCAGACGGCAATCTTTACGTTGCAAACACGGATCACAGCTCAATCGAAGTCATATCCAGTGACGGCAAATGGCTGCGCAGTATAGGCAAATCAGATTTCAGCACCCAATTCACCATGACTTTTCTCAAGGACGGGCGGCTTGCCGTGGCTGACACCCTGGGGCACGCTGTTTTTGTATATAACACAGATGGGGAGATTGAAGCCCGGCTTGGGGGAAGCCCGGGAAACGGACCCGAACAGTTCAATTTCCCCACGGGCATCGCGCAATTGCCCAACGGGCTTATCCATGTGGTGGATTCGGGCAATCAGCGCATGCAGCGCATCGACCTGCAATTCATCTTCCGGGACCCCTGGGATTTATCACTCAGAAATGTGTCCGTGCCCAAACGGGGCGGCATGCTAAAATCTGCAGAAAACGCAATATTTGAAAAGAATTTTTCAGCTCAACGCATTTTGTTCGACCCTGTGCGGGATCATGTCCACACAGGCTACGGCGCCGGGGGAGCGCAGTTCCCTTCGAGTGAGTCCTTCATTGTGCGGTATGACAAGGACGGAGCAATCGTGGAGACGGTGGAGCTTGCCGGCCCCGAAGGCAAGCCGCTCAATCCGCAGCGATTGCGCCCTGCGCTTGAGGACAAAATTGCGCTGGTGGATTCCGACGCATATATCGTGGGCCTGTGGGACCCTGCGGCAAACATGTTCGAGACACTATTTAGCACGGGAGTGAGCCTCGAACTGCAGCGCATGAAAGATGCAAGCGGCAAGGTGCGCAGCATCCGGGGTGTTGGCCTGTTCCTTTTCATTCTGGGAATTATGGGAATCCTGGCCGGTGCAGGCATAGTGGCCAAGGAGTACCTGGCTGCACAGCCGGAAAAAAATATTTTAAATTCCACCAGCGAACAAAAAACTGGCAATGGACCGCCGAACCTGTTATAGTAAGTACTACGAAAGCAAATAACCCCGCAGTCAAAAGGATTTTTTATTTCAAGCAAATGTTGACATAAGAATAGTAATGCGGTAAACTATTGTTGACTGGTTTATTTCCTCTTTGGTGTTGCAATCGAGCCCGACTTCGACTCAGACACAAAATACTAAAAGGGCTCGACTTTTTTTTGCCTGAAAACACCCCGGATTTCACTGCGCCGATTATTACAGTCTAAACCCATATCCAAATCGCAACCAATTTGATCATCAATATGTCCTGGACAACGCATAGAGTTCTTTTGTGCAGATTCCCGTAAAAACGATTGCATAGGGGATTTAATGTTTGAGCATATTGCGGTAGATGCGTTCCGTGCGGTCGGCCATGACATCCACGGTGAAATTTTCGAGCACCATCTGGCGGCCGCGATGGGCCATGTCCTGGCGCATGTCGGGATCTTCGATGAGTTTGAGGATGGCGTCGCGCAGGGCGTTGGGGTTGCGCGGGGGCACGAGCAAGCCTGTCTGCTCGTGGTAAACCAGTTCGGGGATGGCCATGACGCGGCTGGCGATGACCGGTGTTTCCTGGAGCAGAGCTTCAACCACGCCCAGGCCGAACCCTTCGCCGTGTGTGGGATAGCAGGCCAGGTCACACGCGCGCAGGATGCCGGGCACATCCGTGCGAAACCCCAGAAACTGAACATTGTCGGCGATATCCAGTTCTTGTACGCGACCTTCGAGTTCTGCGCGCAGGGGGCCGTCGCCGATGACCAGGAGCCTGGCCTGGGGATGCACATTGATTACGCCCTGCAAAGCCTGGAACAGGGCCGGGTGTCCTTTGACCGGCACCAGGCGGCCCACGGTGGCGATGAGAAAATCATCCGGAGCCAGGCCATGCGCGGCGCGGTCAAATGGCGCCGCTTCAGCCTGGGCCAGCATGCGGTCGGTTTCAATGCCGTAATATACGGTTGTCATGCGTGACTTGGGTATTTTTTCAACTTTGTGCACATAGTCCTGCAGGGCATCGGAAATGGTGATGATGCGCTGTGCGCCGCGGCACACGAATCCGTCGAGCTTGTAGAGGCGTGAGGGTTTTTCGTAATTGTCGTAGCCGTGCTTGGTGCTGATGATACGGCGCAGGCCCGCGCTGCGCGCGGCCGCAATGCCGTACAGATCACCGTGAATAAGGTGGGTGTGCACAATATCATAGCGGCCGCGCGCCACGGCCGCGCGCACCGCGCCAAACGCGGAAAAGTCCGTGTGCGAGGTGATGGGGGTGGGAATGACTTCCACGCCCGCTGCCCTGTGCTTTTCGTAATAATCAGGAAAATCCAGGTCCGGCGCATGGAGGATCAAAAAATCAACATCAAAGTTGCGGCGCACCATGGCGGGCAGCAGCATGCCCAGGTGGTGCTCGGAGCCGTAGATGCCGCTGATTTTTTGTATATGCAGGACGCGCGGGTTGGGCATGATATGTCCGATCACATGAGGATTCTTGTGCCGTACGCCGGGCACCCGAGGCAGATTTTTGGCGGGGAATCGCTCTTTAAAGCGCGGCGGAACGCCTGGTATTTCTTATTATTCCATATTTCGGCAAATGGCGTTTCAAAAATATTTCCAAAATTGATGATATCCGGGTTAGAGCCCTGCACGCAACACGGGGTCACGCAGCCTTCCACGCTGATGTAGGTTGAGAACCAGGGCCACTGGCAGCCGCGTTCGGTCTGCTGGCCGCTGAAATCCGAGACCTTGTTGAGTGTCACTCCGTGGACCGCTGCCTGGGTTTCTGTCTGCGCGATGATTTCCGCGAATCCGCCCCTGTTGATGCCCATGTCCTGGACCACGGATTTGGACAGTTCGTCCTTGCCCCAGGAGTGCAGGTTCTGGATATACAGATTTTTCACGCCCGCGCGGCTCACGAGTTCGGGCATTTGCGGCAGTTCGTTGATATTCTCTTTCATGGCCAGGAACCACACGCCGATGTGAATGGAATCCGAGGCGAGCGCCGTGAACCGGGTCAGGTTTTCGATAACTTTTTCAAAGACCGCGCCGCAGCGGAAGTGTTCATAGGTTTCTTTTGTTGCGCCATCTATGGAGATGCGCACTTCATCGGGGCCCGCGGCAATGAGCCTGCCGCAATTCTTCTCGTTCAGCAGGCAGGCGTTTGTGTTGAAATACACGAATATTTTTTTGGACTTGGCATAATCGACCATGTCAAAAAAATCGGGATTCATGAGCGGCTCGCCCACGCCCTGGATGGCGAGTTTCTGCAGGTGCGGAAACTGACCGGCGATATGATGGAACTGTGCGATAGTCATCTGCTGTTTTGTGCGGCTGCGCAGGGCCGGGTCGCACATGAGGCAGTCCAGGTTGCAGCGGGTGGTGGGCTCGATGATGATGCTCAAGGGGTGGTATTTGACGATATCGGGCTCGGAGCGGATGGTGGTGTAGCCGCGGGCCATGTTAATCATGCCGGGAACGCCGCCGCGGCGCCAGCACTGCAGGGCATAGCGGGAAACTTTGGCTATGTTCACGGGCGGCCCCCCGCGCTGCGGATCACGTCTTCAAAAAGCGCCATGGTACTATTGTATAGCCTTTGCCAGGAGAAGTCCTTCAATTTCTCGCGCGAGCGCTGCACGAAAGTGTCGCGCAAAGATGCGTCGTTCATGATGTCGCGCACTCGGTCGCGCAGGGCCGCATCGTCTCGAACAGGGACCAGGAACCCGTTGTGGCCGTGTTGCACCACTTCGGGGTTGCCGCATATGTCGGTCGTAACCACGGGCAGTCCCGCGGCAAAGGCTTCGAGAATGCTGTGGGGCAGGCCCTCGTACTCGGTGTTGAGCACAAAAAGGTCGCAGCGGCTCAGAAGGCGCATTACATCGGCATGGGGCTGGCGGCCGGTGAAAGCCACGCGATCGGCCACGCCCATGGCCCGGGCCTGCTGTTTGAGGTTATCGAGTTCCTGGCCGTCGCCCACCACGATCAGAGATGTGCCGGGCAAATCCGCGACCACGTTGATAATGCGGTCCACGCCCTTGTGCGGCACGAGCCGGGCCACGGTGATGAGTTTAAACGTATCCTGCGGCACGCGGAGATTCATGTCCGCGGCGTCCGCGGGGATATCGGGCGCGTCCAGTGCGTTCAAAATGACCTGCACTTTATTGTCGGGCGCACCCCAGCCCACGGCGAGCTTTTTGAGGTACTGGCTGGGAGTGATGACACGGTTCACGTGGCGCACCACGTAGTGCTGGGTCCAGCGCAGGAGGTTGAACAGGGGCGGATATTTATGTGTCTGGAACTCATCCAGGCTGTGGTCTATAAGGCGGCGGATGCGGAGAAATTCCCAGGGGATGTCGCCCGTGATTTTCACAACAATGGGCCTGCGGAACAGGGGCCGGCCCCAGAGCACGGGAAACCCTGTGTCCCAGGGGCAGCCGTTATCGTAGACCAGGTCGGCCCAGGGGGCCTGGCGCACCACCTCGCGCCAGGTGCGCAGGGAGCGCGCGTGCACGCGCACGCCGGGCCGCGGCAGGCGGGTCACGCGCACACCGCCGTCATCCTCGACCCCGCCCTCATCCGATAACGTTATCACGCGCACCTCATGGCCCATGCGCACCATCTCGCGCGCCATGCGCCGGGCGTACAGGGCCGGGCCGCCCGCGTCCGGAGGATATATGCCGCATACAAAAAGGATCTTCATCCTGTTCCAGTCCAGTAAATGTTTCTATTCCGCGAAATTCTTTTTAGCATAAAGAATTTCCGCACCTGCTGTGTGTGGCGTGAATTCATGCGAAAACATTGCGCCAACCCGATATTGAACATGTCGCCTTTCATTCAAAAAGAACCTTGCTCCCGAGTGATTTACACAGGGCTTATTATGACTGGAAAATGAACGAAATCCAAATGAAAGCACAAGGCAAAGCGCCGCGCCAGCCCTCGCAGCGCCCGGGGGTGCGGTTATTTGGGTTTCTGAGCTGTGAACAGGAAGCTGAAAACGATCTGGCGGTAAATCTGCATGAACCCCGGTACAGACACGAGTTTGGCGAGCAGTTTCTTGATGCCGTGCTGCGCGCCGCCCCGTGATTCCTTGAAATAGCGCATGGCGCGTGGCATGTCCTGGAACGGGACAATGGTTTCGGGCACGTTGTAGGAAGGAATGGGAACGAAAAAACGCATGTTGGAATAGCCTGCGCGCGCAACGAGTTTGTCATAGCCGCGGCGCGTGTACGTGTACTCGCGATAACCCTGGCCCTTTTTGCGGCGGCAGTACCAGTTTGCCACGGCGCGCGGCATGAGGCTCGTGTACTTGAATCCGCTGTGATCCAGGCTGCCGCGGAAGTACTGGTTGGCGATGCGGTTTTCGATGCCCACATAAATATATCCGCCGGGTTTGAGCAGTTTGCGGATGCTTTCAAGAAACTGGATTTGCGCCTGGCGGGGGTTAATGTTGTCCGGATACGCGCAGGCCACCCATTCCAGGAACCCGTTCATGACCACGAGGTCGAACGACTCTTCGGCATAGGGCAGGCGCGGCGCGCGGCACACAATGGGGTGCACATTGCCGCAGCCCTGGCGCCGGGACCAGTGGCGCAGAAACTCCACGCGCTCGGCCGTGGCGTCCTGAGAAAAGACCTCGGCGCCGTTGCGCGCAAGGGCCATGGTGTGGGTGCCCCAGCCGCAGCCGAGTTCGAGCACGCGCCACCCTGGCTCAACCGGCAACAGAAACCGCCAGTCCGCGCGCGCGTCGCCGTAAACAAAAGTTTTGCGCTTGGGAAAATTTTCATCTAGGTAAGATTCCACGCCGCGCCAGTCTCCGCCGCGCGCAAGCGCCACCACCTGCTGCATGTTTTCCTGGGGAATTTCGCCCCAGTATGGAGAGCCGTCATCGAAAAACGGAATGCCGTGGCGCACGGGCCACGAACCGCCGCAGGCGCTGCATGCCACCTGTTCGCCGCCGCACTGCAATGCGCCGCCGCAATCCGCGCAACGCAGCACACCCGTTGCGTCCAGAGCCTGACCCGCTGTGTTGTCCGGAATCATGTCCGCCATAAACTCTCCCATAAACTCATAAGGAACTATTATAACAACTGTGCCGCGAAAATAGGAAATAAAATGGTTATCCGAATGCGATCCGCATCCGTGTGATTCTGCTCACAATGGGTGTTTACCCGTGGCATCATTCCGAAAAATGTTTAGAATGGGCAGTTCGTTGGTTTCATTGCACACCAGCACACAATAAATCATTCCGAACGCTTGGCCAACAACTACGCTACGAAGAGACTTGCCGATTTATGACACGTTTAACCACTGTTAAGTTTGTCCTGCTCGCCGCGGTTTCCGCACTCATTATTTCCATAAACGGCTGCGGGGGCGGAGGCAGCACAGCAGACCGGGGCAATCTGTCGGCCGATTCATATCAGGACCTGGCCCTGAACAGCCCGTCCGGGAGCACGGCCATGACCGCGGCCCAGGCCGCAGCCAATGCAACGATCATCAGCTAAGCCGTGGCCGCGGACCCGGATGCGGACTGGGTTCCTGACCCCAACCCCACCATTAACGGCAAGTCCATCACCACATTCACAGAAGACGAACTCAAACAGTTGGGAATATCGCAGCCAGTCAGTTGACGCGCGACACGGAAACGGGCCGCGCCCTGCCCCGCGCCCAGGCATCGGGCATACGCATGCTGGCCGCGGACGCTCTGCCCTCATCCGTGGATTGGCGCAATTATAACGGAACCAACTATATGACCGCGGTCAAGAACCAGCAGTCGTGCGGAAGCTGCGTGGCGTTCGCATCCATCGGCACCCTCGAAGCCATGGTGCGCATTGCGCAGAACAACCCGTCGCTGAGCGTGGACCTGTCCGAATCCGACCTGTTCCGCTGCACGGGCGCGGGCGCGAACCTGACCGGCGCATGCGCCAGGGATGGCACGGCTACTATGCCGCCACACAGCTTAAAAACGTGGGCGTGGTGTCCGAAACCTGCCTGCCCTACCAGCCCCAGGACAATGTGTGCACAAGCAAGTGCTCGGGCGCAACCACAACCAAAATCAAGGCCTTCTATGAAGGCACGAAAACAGGGGACTGGGGCTCGGAAGTCTCCACCCCCACCTGGATCAAGAACCACCTGCAAAACGGGCCGGTCCAGGCCAGCATCACGGATGACTATGCGGTCATCTGCCCCTCGTTCGGGGACCAGACATCCTGCGAAACCTTGAACGACTGCTTCTGGAACGGATCTTCCTGCGTGCCGTTCGACTGCGCGTACTATGCAGATCAGACATCCTGCGATGCGGACACGGACTGTGCCTGGAACGCATTCGTTCCCGTGTGCGAATTCGCGGCCTGCTCCAGCTACATTGACCAGACCGACTGCGACAGCTCCGTATTATGCGACTGGGACAGCGGCACAACCACGTGCATGGATCACATCTTCCTGGACTGCGTCTCTTACACGGACCAGACATCCTGTGAGACATACGCGGCCTGCTCGTGGGATACCGGCCTCGGGGACTGCGCGGACAGTTGCACCGGCTTCAGCACGGAAATCGCATGCGAGGCCGACGCCAACTGCATCTGGGATGCGTTCTTCTCTGCGTGCATGGCTTATTAGATTGAAAAATATCAATACAAACAAAAGACCGGCGCCGGATGCGCCGGTTTTTTTGTGTCTGCCCGCGCATGCCAGGCTCTTATAAAAACAATGCGATTATGATAAAATGAAGGCCGTGACAAAGCCGGAGCAAGACCGGCGCAGCGCAAAACAGGAAAAGGCGCGCAAAGCGATGAGCCGTATGAAACCAATCCACATCCTCTGCCTGGCCGCAGTCCTGGCCTGGATTCCGGCCGTGCATGCGCGCGCAGCCCAGGATTACCGCCTCACGGACCGCGCCCCCCGCCCTTACAAAGTCATCACTCAGGCCCGCCTGGACATGGTGTTCAACGACGGCGTGATGCTGCTCTACGTCATGGAAAAGGAAGACATCCTCACCATGACGGACACCTACTACATTTTGTACAAGGACAACGCCATCGCGCGCATGCGCGTGTCCTGGTTCAGCGG
>Ga0351875_1016_pt1 | contig 49352 bp, 36 predicted proteins | sample BONcelFGM3001C14_FD_206784 | JGI IMG/M metagenome (GOLD analysis project Ga0351875, IMG submission 206784) | Enriched cells from coal bed in the Powder River Basin, Montana, United States - BONCAT cells FGM rep3 HSBNCT.FGM.300.1.C14 ... | reverse complement strand
TACTTGTCATTCTGTTCGCCAGGGCGAATTGTTTCAGAATCTGTTTTCCCATAATATTTAGATGCTGACCCGCCTGAGGCGGGCAAGCATGACATCTGCGTAAGGTGACAACTTAAATAGTTTTTCGTATTAATAAACAGTAACGAAAAAATTTTAGATGCAATTTGGCAATAACAAAACGCATCAGTTTTAGGAGATGATGGAATGGGGACAAATACAAAACTTTATGAAATCAACATCCGCACTTTTTTGAGGCGATATGACTCGCCCGAAAAGCGAGCAACATTTAATGACATTCCATTAACATTCTGGAAAAGTCTTGCCGATAAAGGTTTTAATTATATCTGGCTGATGGGTATTTGGGAAACTTGTCCTTCTGTTATTCCCGAGCACTGTTTTCAAGAAGGACTTGTGAATTCATATAACCGCGCATTAAAAAACTGGACAAAAGAAGATGTCATTGGTTCACCATACGCAATTAATCGTTATGAGATTAACTCATCTCTCGGAGACAAAGACGAACTTAGGTTTTTACGAAAAATAATTCATTCATTAGGAATGAAACTTATACTCGATTTTATTCCAAATCATTTTAGTGTTGATACGATTTACAAAGAATCAAATCCCAATCTCTTTTTACAAGCCTCGGAAGATGATCTTAAAGATGACCCCCATACTTTTTTTAGATCAAAAGTTTATCCCGATATTATTTTTGCACATGGGCGCGACCCGTTTTTCCCTGCGTGGACTGACACAATTCAGCTAAATTATTTCAATCCCGAAACGCGCAGCTTTATAATAAATACACTGCTGAATATTATGAATATATGCGATGGTGTAAGGTGCGATATGAGTATGCTGGTGATGAATAATATTTTCCTAAATACGTGGCGTGGCGTTATTAATAATAGTCATATTCAAGTACCGGAAGTTGAATTCTGGAAAGAAGCCATTAATAAAGTTAAAAGTGAAAATCAAAACTTTCTATTAATTGCTGAAACTTATTGGGATCTGGAATGGGATTTACAGCAATTAGGTTTTGACTATACATATGATAAAAAATTACTCGACAGATTAAAAGATGGAACTCCGCGAAGTATTCATGAACATCTGAAAGCCGATTTATCTTACCAATTAAAATCGGTTCGATTTATTGAAAATCATGATGAGGATCGTGTCACCCAATCACTCGGAACTGAACGTTCACTTGCAGCAGCGATTATCATTTCTACAATTCATGGAATGCATCTTTTCTTTGAAGGTCAGTTTGGCGGTTATAGAATAAAACTTCCTGTTCAACTTGGCAAAGAACCACACGAACACGAAGTAAAATCAATTGAAAAATTTTATGATAAACTTTTTGAGATTACTAATCATGAAGTTTTTCATAAAGGGATTTGGAAACTTTTAGATATTAATTCTTCATGGGAGAGGAATAATAGTTTCAACAATATTCTTGCATGGAATTGGAGTTATGCAGGTCATCAGCGGTTGATTGTTGTTAATTACTCCAACACAGTTTCACAATGTAGAATTAAATTGGATGTTGAAGGTTACGAAGAAAATTTTAAATTAATTGATCTTCTGCACAATACAACATATTGGCGAAATTCAGAAGAAGTTCACCACACCGGTTTATTTATTGAACTTCAGGCGTTCAAGAGTCACATATTTTCTTATTAAGGAAAAGCGGAAAGGAGGTCGATTCTTCTTTTTCAAATTGTTAGGTAATGTGTTGATGATCAAATTGCTCGTGTGTGAAGTTATAAATTAAATCCTATTCCCATTTTTAGAAAAGGATTCGACGGTACTCCAATATTAATTAAATTATTGATTCCACTTTCAATCTGTAGGAATACTTTATCCTTTAACTCAAACTTTACACCAATTAAAATATCATTCAGTACACTTCCTCCTAACAAAAAGGTGTAGCCTAAACCTAATTTTGCATTCAAATAAAAATTACTATTCAAATGGTATATTAAGCCAACTTTATAGTATATCTGTAATGTATTAATTCCAAGCTCATTTAGTAAGCCATAAGATGCAGTATCTACTTGGGGTGAGAAAGAGGTAAAAAACTGATAGTTAAGATTTAGAAAGTGTTTATATTTTTTATTTGGGAAATAATACAATCCCCATTCTTCGGAACCATTATAACCAACGTATATATTAATTTTCGTTGACAAATAATAGTTTACGTTACTTTTTGAGATAATGGTATTAAAATACTGAATATCATTAGTCTCATTTTTTTTACTTACTATATATTTATTGATTTTTTCAAGTTCGGAATAACCATTTTGGTCAGATGAACTATTACTTTGACATAATGCGAGTTTACTGTTTACTGGTACTATTAAAAAGAGGATTGAAAGTACAAAAATTACTCGCTTCATGGAATCTTTATAATTTGATTATTGGTTTCAATTCCAACGGTTAAATATTTTTGTGAATGACTTTATAAAACCGGATAGAACGGGATTTAATATTATTAACTTCTTATCAACATAAAACAAATAAGCCGATAAGAAAAATTAATGAAATCAATAGAAATTTTAAGAAAATATTTTAATTCTTAAATAACAACTTGCTGTCGAAGGGTAGATTCGTTTATCTACTTCTTTTCTCTAAAGTTTTCCAATATTCGAATTGTGAAGATCAAAAAGAAACCGAGACTTGATAAATAAATGTCGGTTAAATCGACCAGAAAGAGTGCATTTTTGTCGATTAATGTCCCCATATATTTAACAAGCAATACTGTAGTAAAAAATGCCGAGAAACCGAATAATCCGGCTCTAAGCGGAAAGAAGATAAAATTCAGGAAAAAGGAGACCACTTTATTGTACTCTTTTTTCCTTTGGTTTTCCAACCCTAAAACTGATGACTGTTCCATAATTCCATGCCTCTTGAAATTTGTGGTTCAAAAATACTACAATCAAATAGGTTTGTCTGTGATGGGGAGCACTTTGGTGAATATTTTTTTAGAAGGCAGAAAATCTGCTTTTTTTTAAGTTACGATGTCGCTCTAATTGTAATTAGACTTATATCATCTTCGTAACGGTTGTTCGTAAATGTGGAAAACTGTGTTTGAATATAATCGAGAGGATCATTCGCTTTAGGCATAATGTTTATCATTTTAGCAAGATTGTCAGAACCCAGAGGAACACCACTTTCGTTTCGTGATTCAATAATTCCATCGGTCATTAAAACGAGAAAATCATCATCCTTCATTTCAATTACTGAATCTTCAAAAAATCCATCCGCTGCAAAACCAAGTAGCATGCCGTCTGATTTAATAACTTTAACTTCATTACTTTGAAAATCTTTAAGCATTATTGGAAGATCACCGGCACCGGAGTATTTAACGACTTTAGATCTTTTATCAAGAATTAAAATTGATAAAGTTGCAAAAACCTCCGAGATTTTCGCATCCTGATAAACTGATTGATTTACATTCTGAAGAATAGTTTTTGGTGAATATTCTTTTGAATTTTGAAGTGCACTGCGGATCGCACTTCTTACATAACCGGCGTAAGCAATTGCAAAATACCATGCGCCCCATTTTTTTCCCATCACATCCCCAAGAACTACTGCCATCAAATCATTATTGAGTTCAAAATAATCAATAAAATCGCCGCCGGGAATTCCTTTGAATGGAAGATGCCAATGTTTGATCTGGAAACCCGGGAAAGATGGATAATTATCCGGAACTACTTTTACACGAAGAACATCTGCTGCTTTATGAAGTTCTGACACAACTTTTTGGCGTTCTTTACCAAGACTTTTAATAATTGCTGAAACTTTTGCAACAACTACTCTTGGTCCGGCGGTTTTAAGAACGTAATCTGTAATTCCAAGATCGTAACCTTCGAGTATATCTTCTTCGCCCCCTTTAGATGTTAAGAAAATAAACGGAATAGATTTTAAATCGCTGTCATTCAATAATCTTCTTCTAAATTCAAAACCATCAACCTTTGGCATCATTATATCGGATATAATAATATCGGGTGGATTTTTCTTAGCTTCAACTAAACCTTCTTCGGCAGAGTTTAATGAAGTACAATCAAAGCCTGCTTTTGTAAGGTTGTAATGAAAAAGTTTTGAGAGTGAAAGATCATCATCAACTAAAAGAATTTTGGGAATGTCTTCTTGAATCGCATGTTCTATAGATTTTTTTGCACCGTAAGTTTTATAAATCTCTGTTCTTCGCAATAATGCTTGAACTTTTAGGAGGAGTTCTTGAACATCAAACGGCTTTGAAATTAAATCGTCACCGCCGGAATCAAGAGCTTTTTCTTTATCTTCATAACTGCTTTTTGCGGTAACAAAAATAAATGGTAAAACGCGGTGTTTTTCATTTTCACGAACTTTTTTACAAAATGTGAATCCATCCATACCTTCCATTCCGACATCACAAAGGACAAGATCGATTTTTTGGTTTTCGAGAATTTCGAAACCTTCATTCGCATCGGATGCTTCTAATGTATGATAATCTTTTTTTCTTAAATGAAAACCGATTAGTTTTCGGATTGTCAAATCATCATCAATTATTAAGATATTTTTAGGTTCGGATTGACTCATAATTAAACTTAAATTTTTGCTCCAAAGCTCTCTATTGCTTCAAGTTTATTTGGATATGCTTCAAATACCCGGTACATTCTGGTTAGCTCAAACATTGAGTGTACGGCTGGTTGAAAACCTACAAGTCTTAAATCTCCACCGAGGGCAGTTGCCTTTTTTAATGAAACAACAAGTGAACCAAGAAAAGTTGAATCGATAAATTCGCACTCGGATAAATCGACAATTAATTTTCTTGCACCGGTTTCAATATCTTCCGTAAGTATTTTTTTGAATTCTTCGGCTTCTTTAAGAGTTGCGCGGCTGAGGTTAACTACCTCGACTACAACATCCCCGAATTGTTCACGCATGAAGTCCATAAATTTATTCCTTATTTATTTGTGATGACCGTTCAAAATCTTTAGCCTCAATTTTGAACTTTTCCATTAAACGATATATAGTTGCTCTGCCTAAATCAAGGCGTTGAGCAGCTTCCATAATATTTCCTTCGGTAATTTTCAAAGCATGTCTAATAGCTTCTTCTTTAATTTTTTCAAAAGGAATTATTATCGAATCATCAAAAAAAGAACCGGAGAAATCGACTTTTTTATTTTCGCTTCCCGATTTAATATGCATTGGAAAATCTTCTACATCAATATAATCACCTTCTGAAATAATTACACAACGTTCAACAGTATTTTCCATCTCCCGCACATTGCCGGGCCAATCGTAATCATAGATTAATTTCAATGATTTTCTCGAAAAACCTTTGAGTTCTTTGTTTAATTTCTTTTTGAATAACTCAATAAAATATTCTGCAAGAACCAACACATCTCCTTTACGCTGACGTAATGGAGGTATAATTATCGGAAACGAATTTAATCTGTAATAAAGATCTTCACGAAATTCTTTATTCTCAACTGCTTTTTTTAAGTCGCGGTTTGTAGCCGAAATAATTCTAACATCAGTTTTAATTAAGTCGTTACCGCCTACTCTTTCAAATTCTTTTTCCTGAATTACGCGAAGTAATTTTGCCTGGAGAGTCATTTCAAGTTCACCGACTTCATCAAGAAAAATTGTTCCGTCATTGGCTATTTCAAATTTACCGAGTTTTCTTTGATGCGCTCCGGTAAAAGCTCCTTTTTCATGTCCGAAAAGTTCACTCTCTAATAATTCGCGTGGAATTGAGGCACAATTAACAACCACAAAAGGTTTATCTTTTCTGTTTCCGTTGTAATGAATTGCACGTGCTATTAATTCTTTACCGGTTCCACTTTCACCATAAACTAAAACAGTTATATCATTATTCAAAACTTTTGTAACCAGTTTAAAAACATCCTGCATTTTCCCATCGGCAGAAATTAAATTTGAGAAATTATATTCTTGTTTAACATTTTCTTTGATGTTCTGAAGTTCTCTGGTTAAATCATAATTTTTTATGGCATTTTTAACCGCCGGTTCTAAACGTTGAATTTCAATAGGCTTTGGAAAATAATCATACGCACCGAAGCGTAGTGCTTCTAAGGCTACTTCAATTCTACCCTGGGCAGATAACATAATTACAGGAAGATTTTCATCAAAATGTTTTACACGTTTAAGTGTTTCAATACCGTCTAAACCGGGCAGCATGATGTCAAGCAGAATAAGGTCAGGTTTATTGCTCAATTTCTTGAGCATATCTTCGCCGCTGTAAAAAGCCTCAATCTTATAATTCCACTTATCCCTTAACCAATAAGAGAGGAGTTTAGAAATTGCAAGTTCATCATCAACAATAAATACTAATTTGTCCAAAAGTTCCTCATGATTTATCACATAATTTTCGGAAGTTTGATTATGAAAGTAGTCCCCTTATTTTCTTCACTTTGAGCAGTAATCAACCCCTTGTGTAAATCTATTATTTGTTTAACGAGAGCTAAGCCAAGCCCGGTTCCCGGAATTTCAGAGCCCGGACGGCTAACTCTATAAAACTTTTGAAAAATAAACGGTAAATCTTTTTTAGGAATTCCAATTCCTGTATCGCTTATTATTACTTCAAACTCTTTATAAAAACTTTGTGCAAAAACAGCAACGCGTCCCCCTTCTGCGGTAAATTTGATTGCATTACTTAAAATGTTTTCGAATACCTGTTCAATTCTTTCTTTATCAAGATAAAGCATAACTTCTTCTGAAGGAATTTCAACAGAAAGAACGACATTTTTCTCTTCTGCTTTTTTTGTCATTCTTTCTATAACCTTTTGAAGTAGTAGAATTACATCAAATTCCATTTTGTTAAGTGTGATTTTTCCGGCTTCAATTTTAGAAATGTCAAGTACATCATTTATAAGTTTAGAGAGACGTTTTGCCTCATTTAAAATTATCTGATTAAATTCAATTTTCATCGATTCGGGCATTTCATGGTCTGAGTCAATTGTTTCAGAAAAACCAATAATCGAAGCAAGAGGTGTTCGTAATTCATGTGAAATATTTGATACAAATTCATTCTTCAATCGATTAAGTTCTTCAAGAACAGATATTTTTTGCTTAGCTCTGTCTCTTTCAATTGCTATTAATCTATTTGCTTCAATAAACTTATTGTTAAGTTCTTTGGTTTTTTCTTGATCTAAAATTCTTTCGGTTATATCTCTACCAATACCGAGCATTCCTTCAACTTTTTCATTATCAAACGTAGAGCGTGCATTAATTTCGAAAATAATATTTTTTCCATACTTGCTATTAAAATTGACATTAAACGAAACGATTCGGTTTGATTTTAATATCTGTTGAAAAGATTTTACTACCGATGGTTTATCTTCATCAGAAACAAAATTTAGGAAGTGCTGCCCTTTTAGTTCATCCGGGAGATATTCGAGCGAAAGTGCTCCGTTACTATTTACCGTGACGAAATTTCCTTTGAAATCAAGAACAAAAATAAGATCATCAGCAGTCTCAAATAATGTACGTAAACGTTCTTCCGACTTTTGAAGTAAAATCTGATTTTGCTTTTCACGCGTTACATCGTAAATAATGCCGTCTATTCTTGTAAGTTTACCTTCTTCGAAAACAGGAAACGCCGAATGTTTGAAGTACAATTCATTTCCTTCCGGATTGGTCATGCTATACTCAACTGTAGAAGCTATCCCTTTTCTTATTGAAATGATAAACTCTTTAACTTTTGTGTAATCTTCAGGATTAATCATCTTAATAATTTTAATAGGATGATTAATAATATCATCTTTTGTAACTCCCATTATTTTTTCAATTACATCGGTAATGAAGTAGTAATTTTTGCCGTCCGGTGTAGATGAAAAAATAATCGCATCAAGAAAAGGGATTGTTCTTGACAAGTATCTTTCGTAAGTAATTCTTTCACAATATATTGAATAGTTAGCTGCAGACTTTTCTAAAAGTGTTATTAAATTTTGATTTACCTGACTAACTTTCTCGTTATCTTCTAAAAGAAAAAATTCGTAATGATTTTGAAATTCTTTTCGGAATGATACTTTTTTATTCGATTTTTGAAGTCCGTTTTGGAGATTGCTGTAGGAGAGTTCTTCTTTTTGGATATCTATTTCTATATCGGAATAGTAGAGATCAGAAATGTGAGGAACTGATATGATAACTTTATAGAGTTCACCATCTATTTTTTGAATTAGAAGACCGGAACTGCATGCCGAGTCGTCTACAATCAATTTAATTATATCAGTTACAATTTCTTTCATTAAGTTTCGGATAAGATAGAAAAATCAAAATTATAGTTGCTTAAAATACGAATTTAAAGTTATGTTTTAAGAGTGTTGTTTAAACTTTGCGGTTAAAAATAAAGAAAAATCATCAATAAAATAAGCATGTCACAAAAATTAGAAGAAGCCTCATATTTCTCATTAGCTGCTAATATCTTTTTGTTTATTATAAAAATGATAATTGGAGTTATATCGAATTCGATTGCCGTAATTTCAGAGGCACTAAATTCGTTAACAGATATTGTATCGTCACTTGCAATTATGTACAGTGTTAAGGTTTCATTAAAAAAACCTGATGAAGATCATCAATTTGGACATGCCGCCGCTCAACCTCTTGCCGCTTTCATAATTGCACTTTTTGCAGCAATACTCTCAATTAATTTAATTGAAGAGGCTGTTAGACGAATAATTTCCCCAAGTGAAATCAAAATCAGTATTGCGGTTTATGTGGTTTTATTGATTACAATTGTTATAAAACTTTTGTTGACAAAATATCAATCCAAAATTGGTAAGGAGCATAAAAGTCCCGCATTAAGAGCAAGTGCTGTTGATAGTTTGAATGATGTGCTTGCATCGTCAATTGCAATAATTGGAATTATTGGAGTTCAATTTGGACTAGTCATTCTTGATAGTATAGCCGGTATATTTATTGCTTTTTTTATTGCAAAATCGGGTTATGAAATTGCAAGAGAAAATATCGATTATCTTATGGGAAGGGCTGCGGATGAGCATCTTATCATAGATATTGCGAATAAAGCTTTGAAAGTTAAAGGAGTAGAAGGGTTAAATGAATTACGAACTTATTATGTTGGGGATAAATTTCATGTAGAAATTCATATTGATGTTGATAAAAACCTCAATACTAAAGAGTCACACGATATAGGGAAACAAGTTCAAGCAGAAATTTTAAAACTTGAAGATATTAGTAAAGTGTTTGTTCATATTGACCCGGTTTAAAAGACTTTAACCATAGATTACTTTTACGGTTTGAAAAAAAATCCCGGGACGGCTTTAACACCGTTCCGGGATTTTATTTTTTGATGAGATGTTTATTTTATTTTCAATTCAGGTAGTGTTGAAGGGAGTACAGGTCCGCCCAACTTATCAATCTCGTTTTGCAATTCCTTAAGATCAACTTCAGATAGTTTTTTAATCTGATTATAAACCGGAGGGAATTCTTCCATTAATACATCATAAGCAGTTATTTCATTCTTCGTAATATTTGAAGTTGAACGCCAATGAGTATATGCAAGCACTCCTAATCTTTCATTGAATGTAACCGGAGAAGGGGGATTTTCTTCCGCACTCGGACTATCGCTTCTTCTCGCAAATTGTAATGAAATATTATCAAGCTCGAAAGCAAGTTTATCAGCCTTTACCAACAATTCATGAGATGCCTGAGGAGTTGATACAACCGCTTGACGAAGAACAGTCACTTGCTTTATCATATCATTAAGATATTGTTGAGTTCCGCGGATAATTCTTCCAAGTTCATTCGATTTTTTCTGGAATGCTACCAATTCGTTTCTGTCCGGTGCCGGAAGAGTAGTGTTTCGCAGCGCAACTGCATTAAATGAAACCGCATCAGAAAGAAGTTTTACACCATCGCGGGTTACCATTTCCATGGTGACGGAATACTTACCCGGCATAACAGGTGTTGTACTCTGCTGTTTTGAGGAAGGATCAAATTTCTCAGCACTAACCGAATTAAGATTTGGGAAACGCAAATCCCAATTTAATCTTTGAACCCCTTTACTTGCATTTTTTGTGATTTTTCTAATCACATTTCCATCTTCATCTTTAATATGAAAAACAAGATAGGGAGCAACTTCACGCTGTTCTGCAAGAAGTTCTTCTTGTGTTGGTTGTGGAATTGGTTTGCCATCTTTAAATAACAGTTTCTCTTTTTCGTTTCTGATTTCCTTTAATGTTTTCGGAACATCTTTAATATAATAAGTAAATGAAGCACCGAATTCGGGATTAGGAGCTTTGAAATAATTTGCTCCTTGAGCATATAACGATGCTGATGGAATATACATCAAAGCATCTTTAACAGTGAAAAGATATGCTTCTTTATTCAACAAATCTTTCGAAATGTTTCTTAATGCGGAATAATCATCCATCACATAAAATCCGCGACCAAAAGTTCCAATGATCAAATCGCTTTCTCTTTTTTGAATTGATATATCACGAACAGGAATATCGGGTAAACCGCTGTTTAGTTGAATCCATTTATTTCCACCATCTATTGAAAAGAAAAATGAAAATTCTGTTCCAACAAATAGAAGCTCAGAATTAACATGATCTTGTTCTATTGACCAAACCGAACCATTTACTGGTAAGTCGGAAGAAATTGATTTCCATGTTTTTCCTTTATCGTTACTTCTGTAAACATAAGGTTTGAAATCATCCCGTTTGTGATTATTAAAAGTTGCATAAACAATGTTCTCATCAAACTTTGATGCAAGAATATCGCTTACATAAGTGTTCTCGGGAAGTCCGGGGAAATTAGAAACTTTGCGCCATGTTTTTGCATCTTCGCTTACTTGAATTAATCCGTCATCAGTTCCGGCGTATAATAAATTTTCTTTTAATGGAGATTCCGTCATTGAAACAACCATTCCGAATAGTGAAGTTGATTTATCTTTTGAAACCGCGTCAACACTCCAATACTTTCCCATTACGGGCCAGGTATTTCTATCTATTTGGGCTGAAAGATCATCGCTAATAACTTCCCAGGTATCGCCTCTATCTTCACTTTTGAAAACTTTATTTGCTGCGCAATAAATTCGTCTGTTTTTATGAGGACTTATAAAAAGTGGTGTATCCCAATTCCATTTATATGTGTTTTCACCCTTACGCGGTTCGGGACGAATATCAACGGCTTCTCCGCTTTGTTTATCATATCGAACCATTCCGCCGTATTGAGATTCCGCATAAACTATATTTTGATTTTCCGGATCAACCGAAGACCAAAATCCGTCCCCTCCATTTGTAATAAACCAATCTGAATTTACAATTCCATCTGCACTAATTGTGCGTGATGGACCGCCCATACTTGAATTGTCCTGAGTACCGCCGTAGATAAAATAAAATGGGGTTGAGTTATCTGCAAAGACACGATAAAATTGTGTAACGGGGAGATTAGTTTTAAAATTCCAATTTTTTCCCATATCAAATGATTCATAAATTCCACCGTCGCCTCCCATTAACAAATGGTCGGTATTGTTTGGATTAATCCATAATGCGTGATCATCAACATGTCGGTCATTAATGCCGAGGTTAGTCCATGTTTTACCCGCATCGGTTGAAAGTTTTGAAACAACTTCGAGTGAATAAATTTTATCAGTATTTTTTGGATCGCATACTATCTCATTAAAATATTGTCCCGATGAAGTATAACTGCTCATCTTTTCCCATGAAGCCCCACGATTAGTACTTCTGAAAAAGCCGCCTGCTTTTTCGGCTGCTTCCATAATGATATAAATTATATCGGGATTAGCGGGAGAAATATCAATTCCCATTCCGCCAATATCAACCTTGGGAAGACCATTCATAATCTTTTCCCATGTTTCACCGGCATCCTCACTTTTATAAACTGCTGATTCAGGTCCACCGCCGATTTTGGTAAATACGTGTCTGCGTCTTTGTTCAGAAGTTGCGTACATTACATCGGGATTTCGTGGATCGTAAATTAAATTATTAACTCCGGTATGCTCGCTTATATCGAGAACCTTCTTCCATGTTTTTCCACCGTCAATTGATTTGTATAATCCACGTTCACCACCGGGTCCCCATACAGAACCTTCGGCTGCAACAAATATGTTATTTGAGTTACGTGGATCGATAACAATTTTGCCGATTTGCCGGGATTCTTTTAACCCCATATTTTTCCAGGATTTTCCACCATCAATCGATTTATAAACACCGTTACCATAACCAAGTGCGCGCTGATGATTATTCTCTCCCGTTCCAATCCAAACAACAAAAGGATTATTTGGATCAATCGCCAAACATCCGATTGAATAAGCACCGTGATTATCAAATATGGGTTCGTAAGTTGTGCCGGCGTTTGTAGTTTTCCAAACATGACCGCTTGCAACACCTACATAATACTCGCTGAAGTTGTTTGGGTTAAATGCAAAATCAGAAATTCTTCCGGAGGTTAATGCAGGGCCTATTCCGCGCCATTTTAATCCCTTAAAGGTTGAAGAGTTCATTGGATCTTTGTTTTCTTTACTTTCTTCCTGTGCGAAGAGGTTAAGACTCAACAAAATAATAAAAAGTAGAATTGATAGATATTTTAGTTTCATATAATTCACCCGGTTTGTGAAAGACGAAAATTTGTTTGGTCAAAAAATAATCAATGTGAAATCATTTTCTTAAAAAAATTATTTAACCGGAGATATAAAGTTGTGAACAAAATTGTAAAATAAAGTTAAAAACAAAATTGAAACTGCAACCAGGGATGATTAAATCGAATTTATTTTAATTTCGATTGAAATTATTACATTTATTGAATAAGTTGACAATGAAAATAGAGGAGTTTTTATGAGGTCTCTGATTTTATTTGTTGTTTTTAATTCTGTTCTATTCGGACAATTTTCGCAGGAATGGGATACACTCTCTTTTAATCATTACATTAATGATATGAAGTGTACTAATAACGGAAACCTTTTTATTTCTACTGAAGAAGGACTTTTCAAATCAACTGATTTAGGAAATACATTTGAATCTCTTTCCAACACCTCCACTATCTTAACCACTGTCGTTAATGAAAATCATATTTTCTCATATTTAAATAATTCCATTGTCGTTTATACTTCTGATAACGGAAGCAATTGGATATTAAAAACAAACCCTCTTACAAACGAATACCCTTCCTTCTTTGAAGCCGATGAGAGAGGCTGGTTATACCTTGGAACTGAGGACGGGAATTTATTTCGCTCAAAAGATAATGCTACAAATTGGACAAAGATTTATGATCATCCATGGAATAATCAACTCTCGAAAATATCATTTAAAGATTCGAGTATAATTTATCTTGCAATACATCAGCAAGGACTTGATATATCAACAGATACAGGAGAAACATGGAATGAATTTATCTCAACCGGTTCGGGCGGCTGGGGAGGTAGAATTGATTTTGTCCAGGCTCCGAATGGTGATTTTTTTGTTTCGGATCTGGTAGGATTTTTTCAAACAGACAGCAATGGTATATTTAAGAAAAAACGACTTGGTTTTTATCAGTTCAACCAATTAGAAATTGATAAAAATAATAACCTATTTATGGCCGGATATCAAAATGTTTTCAAATCAACCGATATGGGAAATACCTGGTATCCATTAATTAACAAAAACTATTCAAGTGCTTCAACCTGGATGTATATCCTTACAGTCGATTCTGTTTTATTTGCCAGACAAAATAACAGCATAATGCGAAATATCATTAAACCGGGAGTAATTCCAAACACTATCGGTAAAAACTACTTCCCAACAAAAGTTGGAAATAGTTATATGTACAGGGATGTTGACTGGACAGGGATGTATCCGAGTTATGTTACTTATTCAAAATATTATATTACTGCGGATTCCATCATAAATGGTAAAGAATATTTCCATCATACTAATTTTGGATGGGTTAGATATTCAGAAGAAGAGAAAAGATTGGTTAAGTTTAATAATGGTTCCGAGGATTTAATTATGGATTTTAATTACCCGGAAGGAACGCTCATTTCTCGTCCTATTACATTTGAGCCATTTGATTCTCAATATATTCAGATAATCGGGAACTCCACTGTTCCAAACTATCAATTTCATTCAAAAGGTTTTACTTTTTTTGTTAGTGAAGGAAGTTATTCATTTTTGTTTACTGAAAATATTGGATATAGCGGTTCGAACGGGATTAATTATACATTTGGTTCTGTAGATAACAAACTCATCCAATGTATTTCAACAGATACTTTGGGAAATCCTTTTATAATCGATTATACTCACAATCCCCAAATTCTTTTTCAACCGGTAACTACTACTAAAGACTCAATAATTTCATTTCAGTTTACGGTTAAACATAATTATTCTGCAGCTTGTTCCGTACTGCTCGGGACAAATAATTTTATTGAAACAGTAACAATGGAAGGTTTCTACACAAACGCCGTTGACACAACTGAATTTACTCCGGTCAACGGAATGAATTTAAATTGTACTCTCGAATATGTTATTACAACACCGATAAATCTTGATAAACTTAAATCCGGCTACAAGCTCTATTACAGATTAACCGCTAAAGACAAGGGAATGATGCCTCATTACGGTTATTCCCCGAACATTTCAACTTATCATACAATTAAATTTGATACAACAAATTCGATAAATGTAACTGATGAGATTCCAAAAGAGTTTGCGCTTTATCAGAATTATCCCAATCCATTTAATCCGGTTACAAAAATTAAGTTTGCAATTCCGAAAAGTGAAAATGTAACTCTAAAGGTTTATGATGTTTTAGGGAAAGAACTTTTTACATTAGTAAATGAGTGGCTGAGTGCGGGGACGTACGATGTTACTGTAACTTCAAATCATTTTAATCATCAATTGTCGAGTGGTGTTTATATTTACAGAATTCAAGCCGGTGAATATTCATCAGTTAAAAAATTCTTGTTTATGAAATAATGACAAACATATTTATTGCTTCACATAATCCGGTTAAAATCGAGGCAACTAAGTCGGCATTCGAAAATTATTTTTCTGAATTGAATGTAAATTCATACGAAATAAATCCGGGAGTTCCACCTCAACCAATCGGAGACGAAACTTTTAACGGAGCTGAATCACGTGCATCAAATCTTGTTGAACTTTTGAAAAAAGAAAATATTTCCGATGGCTTTGTAATAGGGATTGAAGGAGGGGTAACACAACTAACCGGAAAATGGTTTTCGTTTGGTGCGGTCTGTATTAAAAATTTTTCGGGAAGAACCGGATTTGGTGCTTCATCACTTTTCCCTCTGCCTGACACTGTTATGAAAGAAGTTCTAAACAGAACCGAACTTGGTAAAGTGATAGACAAACTTTCTTCATCTCATAATACAAAACAGAAAGAAGGAGCTATCGGTTTTCTTACAAAAAATGTGATAAACCGTAAAACCCTTTATTATCAAGGGGTAATCAATGCTCTAATTCCGTTTATTAACGAAGAATTATTCTTTAAGTAGCTTCTACCTTCTTAACTGAAAAATACTTCCATATCAAAACCATAATTGTAGTAAGAACTAATATTCCCGCAAACCATATTATCATTATCGATAATTCCGTTTCAGTTTGATATAAGTATGAGGAGATATTCCCGATCAGCAGCCACTGAAATACATAAAAAACCGTTACATTTTCACCGATCCACTTAATGTAAATCAGTAATGAATTGTTTGAAAATTTTTGCTCCATCACATAAATAAGAAAAGTATAACCGGCTAAAAATAGGAGCATCCAAACAAAGAAAGTAATTCCGAATTTATAATAGACGGGAAGAATGGCGGTGATATTAAGAGCATACTCTTCAGTTAAAGCGAAAAATAATCCGAATAATATAAGAGAGATTGTTATGTAAATAGTTTTAATGTTTGGAGTTTTTCCAATCCTATTAAAAAAAAGCTTTAATGAATATCCTATTAACGGGAAGCTCAACCATGGCAATAGCGAAAAATATGACCAATCATAATTTCCCCAAAAAAATGCAATTAAATAATTGAATGGAAATACTTCAACTTGAAAGTGACTTATCAATAGACTATTCAATTGAACAATTATAACTGCCAAGATAAAATATGCTTCCGCAAAATTTCTGAATAATGGTTTTAACGAAGCAATTGCAATAATGCTAAGTCCCGCAAGAGGAAGAATATCAACACCGAGAATAAATCGTAATGGATTAAGAGTTACTTCCCCAAAAAATATTTTGAGCAAGATGGAAGCATTTAATCCAATATTTAGCAGAATTCCTCCAAAGAATAAAATTATTCCTCTTTTAATCATTGAACTATTAGTACGTTTTGAGCCGGCTAGGAAAAATCCCATTCCAATCATAAACATTGGGGCTGCTGGGGGTCCGCCGAGAAAGAAGATAATTTTACCGATTAAACTTGAAGTTAGTGAATTGGAAGCTATGTTTTCAAAAAGATGAATCATTATCATAAAGATAACGGCTAATCCTTTGAGAAGATCAGCAGTCTGCTGTCTATTGCCGGAATAACTATCAGAAAATGGAAACTTCATAATAAACTCAAAAATAAATGATAGTTAAAATAAGAAGAGTGGAAACAAAAAGAGAAAAAAGAATTTTAGAAGATGAGAAAATTCCTTATTTTTACCCCGCAACCTTAGCTCAGTTGGTAGAGCATCTGACTCTTAATCAGCAGGTCGCGGGTTCGAATCCCGCAGGTTGCACGAAAAGGCTTGATTTTACGCTAAATCGAGCCTTTTATATTCTAAAGAATTTCGGGTTTTCTGAGAAACGACCCATTTTTAACCAGTTTTTACCTATTTACTACTTCCAAAACTACTTCCGCATTAAAAAAAAGAGCACCTACTCAGTGCTCTTTATTTCCTCTAATTTATCTAATTGTTTTTTTTGTCGCTCGTTATCAACTCTTGTATAATTCTTCGCTGCAGCTTTCTCTTTCATTTGTTTTCCCTTTCAATTTTACAAAAATAATGCCTTGCCTTTGTATCCACTTTTAGAAGTGTATGTTAAAAGCTTAACTGCGAAGTAGTTATGCAGAAACTTATCCACGAGAATGATCGTTCCTATGACTGCATTGTTTTGCAGAATGAGCAGAAAGAGTTACTGGAGATATGGTTCGATCTAAGTGATTTCAAAAAGCCGATCGTGATGGTCGGCTTTGGTTCATGGCGGATTTAGGTTCCATACCCCACCCCCGCCAAACGGTACCTACCTCATAGCCCGCGCTCTGTTGTTTTCGGGTTGAAAAACTAGTTATGATTTTTTTTATGGGATTTTTTTGTTTGATCTATTTAGGCTAAAAATGAAGAGGGGGAGTCTTCATTTTTTTACGGAGGTCGTTATGACAAACAAGGCTTACTTCTCCTTTCTTACTTTTCTTTTACCAAATTAATTGAATAATATTTATTGAACATAGTTACTTGCTATAGTTCAATACTAATTATTCATGGAATGAATGAAATTGAATCTTTAATGAAGTAGGATTATATTGCACAAAATTAATTATGAATTTATGAGGCAGTCATGTTGACTAAGAATAGAATTAAAAGAGAAATTGACACATTGCCGGATGACCTTCTGGAAAAAGTTTATAAGTTTATCAGCCGTCTCAAATCTGTAAAAACTGATCAAAAAAAAATCAAAACTTATAAATTATTAGGACAGTATGACAACATAAATGTCCGTGAAAAGGCTTATGAATAATTTATTATTAGATACAAATGTATTGATCTATGCGATTGATGAAGATTCAAAATATTTTCATTCCGTACAGAGGTTGCTCTATAGTGATAACGTTAAATTATTTACTACTTCTAAAAATATTTCTGAATTCTTAGCCGTTGTAACAAGATTGCCAAATACCAGTATATAAATATCTGAAGCTCTTAAGATAACGGACGATTTCCAAGCTGCTTTTACGGTTTTGTATCCCGATGAAAAATCGAACTTACTGTTTCGAAAACTACTAAAAAAATATTCACCTCAAGGCTTAAAAATTCTCGATTACGAAATTGTTAGTATTGCACTTGCAAATAACATCTAGAAAATCGCAACCCTCAATCAAAAGGATTTTTCTATAATTGATGAAATTGAAATAATTTCATTTTGAATCTCTCGCCAAAATTTCTATTGGATATTTAATCAACACCAAAAGCCATATTAGCTTCAACTAATTCTTTTGACTTAGGATTGAATGTAATCCAATCATTGAATTCTAAAAGGGTAATGGGTGAAGTTGAACGACGATTAACAAAACTTAATGGATCAAGAGCAGTTGTTCAACCCGTCCCCTTTGGATAAATTGATCTGAAATCGACTTCACGACTTCTCTTGGTGATAAATTGCTTGAAGTGGTTTTTGTTAATCGGTTTTCCTTTATCAACATTGGATTTGAAAAGCTGATATGCTTGACAGATTAGTTCTTGCAGTTTATCCGCACGTCTTGGATCGTATCGCATCACTGCGTAGTAGGCTTGTTCTTTTACAATTGGGTACAATTCTGTCCAGTTCATATTGTTCTCCAATTGTTATTGAAATTATGAACAATGAAACGTGGTGGTTAGATTGGTCGTTTCGGTAGGGATATGGCGGGAAAATTAAGAAAGAAAAGGAGTCCCCTTCTCTTCATAATTCTTATACCAATTTTTATATAAAAAATTCGGGATCGCAGCCGATTGTGAAAGACATAGTAACTCCTTGTTTTGGTTAGTATGTTTTTCTTATACCGAATTGTGGAGGGAGAAACCTAAAATTAAACTACATTTGTTTTCACAATGGTTTTTCTACTCTTTATGAATCTTTGTGTGGAATGCTTAATTTTGTAAAAACAATTTATTTCCAAAGGGAGAAAGGTTCTTAAGTGGATAAAAGAGAAATCAGTTTAATAAAAGAGACGGTGAGCAGCGTTTTAGACTTTAGTAAAGTCGAATTAAATAGAATTGTTCTCTTCGGTTCCTATGCTAAAAATAAACAAACGATTGATAGTGATATTGATCTGATTATTGTATCCAAAAATTTTAGAAACGAAACATATTTCAAGCGTATTGATAAAGTGTTAAACTTAAATGCGGCACTTGTAAAAAAAATGAAAAAGCCGTTTGATCTACTTCTTTATTCTGACATTGAGTGGAATGACTCTGCTACTATGATGATTCGTGAAGCGAAGAAAAACGGAAAAACTCTTTACTGTAATTAATTCTACTTCGTTCGATAGTACAAATCTGTAAAAATCAACTCTTCCTAATTAAATAATCGGTTTATGAAGTTGCATTTAAATTTCATCGTGAAAGACATAGTAACTCCTTGTTTTGGTTAGTATGTTTTTCTTATACCGAATTGTGGAGGGAGTTTTATTTGATAGGGTGTGATGAGGTTAAAGTATTATTTATTATGAGTCACGAAGATGGGACATTCCCTTTTAGTCCATTTATAATTTTATTTATTGTTAATGGAGCAGAGCCTTCGAAATGATTGTTGACATTTACATAAGTGCCTATTTCTCTAACACCCAAATCTTTTATCATTTCGATTATTGGTGGAAGCGATGCATCTTTCGGCTCTACTATCTGATTCCAATTTCCTTTTGTCTTTTCTTCTATTCCGCTTCTATCCGGTCCGTGTAAACGGATTACAACCGGTGAAGTTATTTCCTCTTTATGTTTATTATAAACTTCAACTATCGGGGGCATGTAATAACCTTCCAAAAAGACCATAGAGAGATTAAGCTCTTTCAGCATCTCAAAGAATGGTTTTGTTAGGTAGTTGGGGTTTCTGGTTTCTATTCCTATTCTGAATCTTTTGTCTGCTTTACCGATAAATGAATACATTTTTTCAATGAACTGATTTAGGTTATTCATCTTCTGTTTGTTGAGATATTCAAACTGAAACATCAAAGCACCGATCTTATCATGAAGCGGTTCAACTGCATGGAGGAAAGCAGCATAGAGTTCGGGATTAAGAAAGTTTGGATTTGGTTTATCCGACTTGTAATAATGAGTGAGAGTGAGACTGTTCGGCATTTTTATGGTGAACTTAAAATCATCCGGGACACTTTCTGCATAGTTAGCGGCTACTGAAGTTTTCGGAAGTACTACTTTACCGGAATCAAATAGAGACCAGAACCATTGGTCGATTTCAACGGTGTTAAAATGTTTGGAGTATTCTTCCAAGAAATTAATTTTATCAAGTTCTGGATAAACTAATCCTTTCCAAGAATCGTATTTCCAACTGCATGTGCCGATACCGTAGGGTTGACATAGTTGTTTAGATTGATAAAGAGTAAAAAAGAATATTAAAAATTAGTGATTATTAAATATCAAAAAACATTTTATATTTATGCTCAATTTCTTTTACTTCTTCGTCAGTCAATTCTACAAACTCTCTGTCTCTTGCTCTTTTTGAAAGAAGTCCATTATTTTGTTCTAAGAACCGTAATAACAAAGCAACCGTTTTGTCAGGCATTTGAAATCTGTCATCTAACCAGACCTTTATTTGGTCATACTTTTGGAGATAAGAGACTTCTTCGGGTATGATTTTATTAATTGTATAATCTACACACTCAAATAAAAACTCAGATTGAATAGTAGCGTCAAAATAACGGTAATAATCCATGGTATCGTTTAATACTTCCACATTATTATCGGAAGTTTTCTCCCATCTAATCAGGTCAAGTAAAGGATGAGAGTAGTTTTCCAAAACTCTTCGGTATTCTTCTATCTTTTCTAATATTGCAGCCGACACCGGGAAAATAATTGCCTGCGGTGTGAATTTCATATTTGATAATAAATGATGAATAAAGTAGCGGTGTAATCTTCCGTTTCCATCTACAAATGGATGAATAAAAACAAAGCCAAAAGCTATTTTTGCCGCTGTTAATACCGGATGAAACTGACAATCAATCAATTTTTTTGAAGTGAGTAGTAAGCCGGTCATTAGCATTTCAATATCTTGCCACCTGGCTGAAATATGCTCAGGAATTGGTTCACCAGTGCGACGATCATGTTCACCAATAAAACCTCCTTCTGTTCGGTAACCCATTTTTACAAAGCGACTATTTTCTATGACGATTTGCTGCAGCCGAAGAAGTTCTTCTTTGCTTAATTCTTTATTTCCTGCCTGCCCTATAGCCCTTCCCCAACGAACAGTTCTATTTTGTGTAGGGTTTTCTCCCTCTATGTTGAATGAAGCCTTTGAATCTTTTAGCAGTAAGAATGAAGATGTTCGCAGCAAGATATCTTTGTGTACACTGCTGAGAACAAGCTCCGCCTTTTTTGAAAGATTCTCATTTATGTACTTTTCCAGTTTTAATGTTTTTTGAATGAGCGGACAAAAATCTACTGTACCGGGCAAGTTATTTTTTATTCGCTGTCGAGTTGCGTTGATACTTACTGAACTTGTGTACTGTAATTTCTCATCCACCAGTAGAACATAATTGCCGCCTTTTAAGTCAGGTAACGCTAAAGGCTTTTGCATTAACCATTCGTATAAATACCATATTTTCCTGCTGTAAAGACTGAGTGGTTCGTTATTAACCCACTGTTCAATGGTTGCAGGTTTTAATTTTTCGAACATCTTTTTGAAAAAGAGTAGGTTTATTCCTTCATATTTTAATGCGAAAACCAAATGATCATAAAGGGTTTCTTTGGGTTGATGGCGTGGTGTAAAAACAAGCCAACTCTCAGTAGAATATTGTCTTCGTATTTCACTGATCAACGCAAGCTGCCTAGGTATCGGAACCGCCAATTTCAAGGCCTCAATGATGGCACCATATCCAACCAATTTACCCTGCTCGGGTGTTGTTCTTTCGTGAAAAACATTTATTGTCTGGGAAAAGTGTTTATCGTTCATTTTATACTGTTAAAATTATTTAGAGCAAATATACGTGAAAAACGTTTACAATGCGTGAATAACAGTTATTAATTGTTCTTTCTGTGAAAACTATTTATTCCCCCTTCTGCTTATATCTTGAACACTCTTCTTGAATATTCAAGATCCCGCGAGGTTAAATAACTGGCAATCATAAACCGATTACCTTGGGCTTGATTCATTTATTGGGAATTAATCGTAGAGAATAATGACATGCAAAATCAAAACTTCCGGGACACTTTCTAATTTACTACTTCCAAAACTACTTCCCCCTTTGAGATAAAAAATGAGTTCCCGTAACTCCTTATTCTTCAAGCAGTTATGGCTGTGTATTTTCCAAAATAATTATGAAGAGTTCCCTCTTAATCAGCAGGTCGCGGGTTCGAATCCCGCAGGTTGCACAGGAAGTGCGAAAATAATATGTTTTCGCACTTTTATATTTTAAAGAGTTTAGTCCTATTCTGCTTTACAGTAGCGTACCCATCCAATAAAATCCAAATAATTTTTCTTTTTTCTTAAAAATTCTACACTTTACTTTTTCCCTTCTCGCAGCTACTACCTATTGTATAGAATAACATCGAAGTAAATTATTAACAAATAAAGCATAAAGAAGTACTTGAGTAGTCATATTTACTTGCCTAAAAGATGTAGTCCCTTTTTCATTCATTTGATGGATTGAATTTCTACACGATTAATTGTATTTACTTTTGATTAAATTTGAAAATAAAATATATTAACCGATGAGTTACTTAGTGTTAAAAGACTTTTTGTTTTTTTATTAGATCAAACTTGAAGTAAACAATTACTGATAATTGTTAGATAAGGGCGGGACTTATGAAGACAAACGAACCGAATGAAAACCGAAAGCTGAATATATTTATTCAAGTTTGCGGATTATTAACAATTTTTCTCGGTATTTCTGCAATACTCGGATGGATTTTCAACATTCCCCAATTAGCCAGCTTTGATGCCGACTTAATACCAATGGCATTAAGTACCGCCGTATTGTTTGTAGCATACGGGTTACTAATTTTCTTTCACAGCCGCTTATCTTCAAGCCGTTTAATGTTCCGGGTTGAAGTTGTTGTTAGTTGCATTGGAATTTTAGTTGCCTTAGTACTTTTTTATTTCTCATTGAGCGGAATACGCTGGAATGTTGAGCATCTGGGGCTGCAAATGAGTAGAACTATTGATGGACTAGTTGTGGGGCATATGTCTCCGGTTACAGCATTTTGTTTCTTGTTGATTGGTTTATCTTTCTTGATAATGCTGACGAAATCCGGACCCCAAAAACTACTAATAGTATCCTTTATCTCTTCCGTTCTTGTTATCATCATCTCAATTATCTTTCTGTTATCTTATATCTTTGGTACACCCCTTCTTTACGAAGGGAGTTTCATACCACCGGCATTAACAACTTCTCTTGCTTTTTTAATTCTTGGAATTAGTTTACTTATAATGTCAGGACTCAAAATTTGGTCTCATGAAGAATTATCGGATGCTTTGAGTACACGTTATACATACGTTCTTGCTTTAGTTTTTATTATTGTGTTCGTAACAACCATGACAGCCGGTTATTCATATTACAAAAGCTATGAAAAAAAATTCCTTTGGGAAATAGAAAACCAGCTTACATCAGTTGCCACATTAAAGGTTAATCAAATTATACAATGGCGGAACGAACGCTTGGGAGATGCTAATGTTTTTTATAAAAATGCGGAATTATCAGGATTAGTAAAACGCTACATTGACAATCCAAACGATGCTGATGCAAAAAAAAGAATTCAAGAATGGATTGGACAAGTCAAATCAGCATATAATTACAACCGTATTTGCATACATAACTACAACGGTACTGAACTTATTTCAACATCTAACGAAAAAATTCCTGAACCTTTTATTTTTAATGCGCGTTCTTCGGAAGTGTTGAAATCAGGTAAAATTGTTTTTGAAGATTTCTACCGTGATGAAAATAATAATAATATTTATCTGACAATTTATATCCCGATACTCCTGGATAATTCAGCTAAAAATATAATTGGATTTCTTGCTTTACGGATTGATCCGGAACAATATCTTTATCCATTAATAAACGAATGGCCCATACCGAGCAAAACGGCGGAAACGCTTCTCATCCGCCGCGAAGGGAACGAAGCTGTATTTCTTAATGAACTTAAATTTCAAAAAAATACTGCGCTCAATCTTAGAAGACCGTTAACTGAATTAAATTTAGCTTCCACACAAGCTGCACTTGGTAAAAAACAAGTTATGACAGGATTGGACTATCGTGGTGTGTCCGTTATAGCCTATGTTTGTCCAATACCAAATTCGCCATGGTTTATAGTTGCTCGAATTGATATAGCTGAAGTCTATGCACCGCTCCGCCAATGGTTTTGGGCTATAGCCATTTTCGTGGTTGTACTCCTCACAGGTTTGGGTACAAGTATTGGCTTAATTTGGCGTGGTCAACTTTCCAAATTTCATAAAGAGAGATATCAATCAACGGAAAAAATTAGAAAGCTAAATCGTGTATATGCCGTCCTTAGCGAAATCAATGAAACAATTGTGCGCATTCGTAATCCTCAAGAACTTTTCGAGAGAGCTTGTGATATAGCTATTGAAAAAGGGGGATTTCAAATGGCGTGGATCGGCATGATAAATTTACAGACAATGAAAGTAAATGTTGTTGCTTCTAAAGGAATATCAGAAGAACATCTTAAAAAACTAGACTTTAATTATGATGATGAAAGTATATTAAGAATGGCCGGGCGCGCAATTAAAACCGGAGTACGCGTAATTTCCAACGATATTCAAAACGATGAAAGTATTATTCCTCTAGATAAAGATTCAGTAATGTTCAATTCAAAATCATCAGCGGCATTTCCTCTTAAAGTTTTTGGACAAAGTTGGGGTGTATTTAAATTATACTCAAATGAAATTGGATTTTTTGATGAGGAAGAATTAAAATTACTTGATGAACTTGCGATGGATATCTCTTTCGCAATAGAGTTTGAAAAGAAAGAGGCTGAACGCAAATTTGCAGAAGAATCATTACGAGAAAACGAAGAAAAATATAGACTTATGTTTGCCAACAATCCGCAGCCAATGTTTATTTACGATCTGGAAACTCTAACTTTTCTCGAAATAAACAACGCTGCAATCCATCATTATGGATATACAAGAGAAGAATTTCTTTCGATGACATTAAAAGATATACGTCCTAAGGAAGATATAGATGCTTTAATGAAGGATGTAGAACGGACACATCTGACTTATAATCCCGCCGGTGAATGGCGCCATCTGAAAAAGAACGGCGAAATCATAAATGTTGAAATTAATTCTCACTCCGTTACTTTCAATGCCCGCAAAGCTCGGCATGTTATGGTAAAAGACATCACCAAACTGAAACAGGCAAAAGAAACACTTATCGCCTCGGAAATCCGCTACAGAAGACTCTTTGAATCGGCAAAAGATGGAATTCTTATCCTCGATGCGGAAACCGGAAAGATTGTTGATGTAAATCCATTTTTGATTGATCTGTTGGGCTACTCAAAAGAAAATTTCATTGAAAAGGAAATATGGGAAATTGGGTTCTTCAAAGATATTGTGGCTAATTACGATAAATTTTTAGAATTACAGCAGCAAAAATATGTCCGTTATGAAGATTTGCCGCTTGAAACGGTTGATGGGAGAAAGATAAATGTAGAGTTTGTGAGCAATGTCTATTTAGTTGATCATCAGAAAGTGATTCAATGCAACATCAGAGATATCACCGAACGGAAGAGGGCTGACGATGCTTTAATAGAATCCGAAAGAAAATTCCGCAATGTTGTTGAAGAAGCAGTTGAAATTGTTTTTACGGTAGATAATCGCGGCTATTTTACTTATGTCAACCCGGCCGGGTTAAGATCATCCGGCTATTCACTTGATGAACTCAAAAAGTTAAAGTATATAGATTTAATTGAACCGGAATTTAAACAAAAAGTTAAACGAAATTATTTTAAGCAGTATTTAGAAAGAAGTTCATCATCATCAACAGAATACCCATTCCGAACAAAGTCTGGTGAGATAAAATGGTACAATCAAAATGCACGCTTGATTATTGAAAATGACGAAGTAAAAGGATTCTATGTAATTGCTAGAGACATAACTGAACGCCGAATAGCAGAAGAAGCGCTAAAAGAAAGCGAAGAACGGTTTCGTTCACTCTATGAGAATTCCACAATCGGGCTTTATAGAACTACTCCTGATGGAAAGATTATCTTAGCGAATCCTACTTTAGTGAAGATGCTTGGGTACTCATCTTTTGAAGAGCTTGCTGCAAAGAATCTGGTAAAAGATGGCTTCGAACCTACTTATGAGCGCAATCTATTTCTTAATAAAATAGAAATGAATGGTGAAGTTCAAGGTTTCGAGTCTGCATGGACGACTAAAGATGGATCAGTTGCTTATATAAGTGAAAGTGCGAGAGCTATCCGTGATTCTAACGGAAAGACTTTATACTATGATGGAACTGTTGAAAACATCGCCGAACGCAAGCTTGCTGAAGAAACGTTGAGAGTAAGCGAAGAACGATTCCGACATTCATTTGACTATGCCGCTGCAGGTATTTGCATAATTGGTGTTGATGAGAAATTTCAAAGAGTTAATAAAGCTTTTAGAGAAATGATAGGTTATGAAGAAGATGAATTAAAGAATTTTACATTCTCCGATATTACTCACCCCGATGATTTATCTATTGGTGTAGCTCAAAAAAAAGCAATGCTGGATGGTGAAACTAACAATGTGTCATTTGAAAAACGCTATATAAGGAAAGATAAAAGGATAATTTGGGTTTACGTTTCAGCATCATTAATCTGGGACGTTAATCATAAACCTCAATTTTTTATCGCCCAGATAATTGATATAACTGAGCGGATGCATTCGGAGGAAGAACTTCAGAAACTTTCCCGCGCGGTTGAGCAAAGCCCGGTTAGTATTACCATAACCGATCATGACGGAAAGGTTGAATATGTTAATCCAAAGTTTACGGAAGTAACCGGTTATTCCTTTGACGAAGTTAAAGGGAAAAATATGGGAATGTTAAACTCGGGTTACCACCCAAAAGAATTTTATAAAAAGTTGTGGGATACAATTCTTTCCGGCAAGGACTGGAAAGGTGAATTCTACAATAAGAAAAAGAATGGCGAACTTTATTGGGAGAATGGTATAATTTCTCCAATTGTGAACGAAAACGGCGACATCACCCATTTTATTGGTATACAGGAAGATATTACTGAAAAGAAAAAGATGATTGAAGAATTGATTACCGCCAAAGATTTTGCTGTGAAGTCAAATAGTTTGAAGGATGCTTTTATCGCAAATATTTCACATGAAATTAGAACCCCTCTCAACGGTATTTTGGGTATGACCAGCCTAATCAAAGAAACTTTTTCCCCAAACATGACCGATGAGGAAGCAGGATATTTCACGGCAATTGATGGATCATGTGAAAGGATAATAAGGACAACTGACTTAATATTGAATTATTCCCAGTTAGAAACCGGAACATTTACTTTTATCCCAAAACAATTGGAGCTTTCCACCATTTGTATGAATCTGGTCAGTAAATATAATGTTTCCGCTAAATCAAAATCACTCTCTCTATTATTCGAGAACAAAGTCGGGCGGACAGTTATATCTGCTGATGAGTATTCAATCACTCAGGTAATATCGAATTTAATAGAAAATGCTATCATCTACACTAAGCGGGGATTTGTAACAGTGAAACTTTCTCAAAATCCTCAAAATGAAATTTTACTCGATGTAATTGACACTGGTATTGGTATTGGCGGAGAATATTTGGGTCACCTCTTCGAGTCTTTTAGACAAGAGCAAATGGGTTACAGCAGATCGTATGAAGGGTTAGGACTCGGACTTGCCTTAGTTAAAAAGATTTTGGATTTACACAAAGCGACCATCTCGGTAAAAAGCAAAAAGGGAGAAGGAACAACCTTTAGTATTAATTTCGGTAAGAGTTTGCAAAACGTTGAAGTGTTAACCGCAAAACAAAATATTATTACTAACGTTGAAGTTACTTCAACTAAAATTGACCGTTTAGTTCTTATTGTTGAAGATGATATAATAAATCAGACTATAATCAAAAAATATATTAACAAAAAATATAACACCCTCGTTGCCGACTCATATGACAGCGTGATGGAGAATCTGAAAAATAATAAAGTTGATTTAATCTTAATGGATATCGCTCTTCAAGGGTCAAAAAATGGACTAGAAATAACCAAAGAATTAAAAGCATCGAAAGAATACAAACATATACCGATTATAGCCGCGACTGCACATGCATTTGAACGTGATCAAAACGCAACCTTTGAAGCCGGATGTGATGATTATCTTGCAAAACCATTCTCAAGAGATCAATTGCTCGAGAAAATAGAGAAGTTTGTAAACGCAGGAAATAACCTATAAGTCGAATGCAAAGATGGGAAAGGTGGTTGTTTTATCTTCACATAACCACCTTCGAGTTAAAAAGAAAAAAGATGGAAGAAGTTGACCATGATTGATCCAACGCTTAAAAACGCCAACATACTAATTGTTGATGACCAACAGGCTAACATTGATGTTCTTGTTGGCTTACTTGAATTTAAAGGTTTCATAAATATTAAAACAACAACAGATTCCCGTTTGGCTGTAAGTTTGTTTGAAGAGTTAAAACCTGATTTACTTTTGCTTGATCTGAAGATGCCCCACTTAAACGGTTTTCAAGTGATGGAGCAATTGAAACCGCTTATTCCAACCGATACTTACTTCCCTATATTAATACTCACTGCCGATATAACCCATGAAGCTAAACAACTATCACTCTCCGGTGGTGCAACAGATTTTCTTGCAAAACCGTTTGATTTGGTAGAAGTTGACCTTCGTATTAAAAATCTGCTCAAAGCTCGCTATCTTCACAAACAATTAGAAAATCAAAATCAGATTTTAGAAGAAAAGGTGAAGGAAAGAAATGCAGAACTTTTATCAGAAATTACTATTCGTAAGCGCAATGAAGAACAGGTCACTAAACTAAATCGCGTCTATGCCGTACTTAGCAATATTAATGAAGCAATTGTTCGTATTCACGATATACAACAATTATTTAATAAGGCTTGTTTAATAGCAATTGAAGAAGGAAAATTTCAAAGTGCGTGGGTTGGACTTGTAAATAGTGAGACAAACAAAATTGAAACTTCTGCAACTGCTGGTATTGCAAACAGTTTAATTGAATTGAGCCCTAAACAAAATCCGGTTATTAATGCGATAAAGTCCGGAAAAAGATTTTTCTCAAATAATATTGAGAACGATACCAACATACCGGAAATCTGGAAAAGGCATTCTTTGTCTTTGGGATTTAGATCGTTTATAGTATTCCCGCTCTTTGTTCATGGAAAAGTGATTGGAGGGTATTGTATCTATTCTGGTGAATCCGGCTTTTTTAATGATGCTGAGGTTAATCTGCTTGATGAGATGGCAACCGATATTTCCTTTGCACTTGAATTCATTCAGAATGAAGCCGAATGCAAGCGTGCGGAAGCAATTTTGCGGGAGAACCATGAGCGTTATAAGAAATCACAGCAAATTGGTAGTATTGGAAGTTGGGAATATGATATAGAAAATGATTCTTTCTGGGGTTCTGGTGAGGCGAAAAGGATATATGGATTTAATTCAGAATCTGAAAATTTCTCAGCCGAAGAAGTTATGAAATGTGTTATTGAGAGAGATAGGGTTAACCAAGCACTTATTGATCTTATTGAAAAAAATGAGCCCTATAATATTGTCTTTGATATTATTCCCCCCAACTCTTCCGAAAAGAAAACAATACACTCAATTGCTGAATTATCCAGAGATAAAAATGGTAATAAGATAAAAGTTACAGGAGCGTTTCAAGACATCACCGAGCGCAAACGTGCAGAAGCAGAATTAATTACTGCGAACAAAGAGCTTACTTTTCAAAATGATGAGAAAGAAAAACGTGCCGCAGAATTAACCATTGCCAACACAGAACTTGCCTTTCAAAACGAAGAGAAAAAAAAACGAGCATCAGAATTAATCATTGCAAACAAAGAACTTGCTTTTCAAAACGAAGAGAAAGAAAAACGTGCCGCAGAATTGATCATTGCAAACAAAGAACTTGTCTTTGAAAACAAAGAAAAAGAAAAACGGACAGAAGAATTAATCATTGCCATAGAGAAAGTGCAACGGGCAGAAGAAGAAATTGCAATGCTTGCTCACTCGTTAAGAAGTGTTAATGAATGTGTTAGTATCACTGATTTGGAAGATAACATTCAATTTGTCAACGAATCATTTTTGAAAACGTATGGTTACGATGAAAATGAACTTGTTGGAAAACATATAAGCATAGTACGTTCACAAAACAATCCGCCGGAATTAGTTAAGGAAATTTTACCCGCTACTATAAGCGGTGGATGGATGGGTGAATTGTGGAATAAAAGAAAGGACGGAAGTGTATTCCCGATTTATCTTTCTACAACACGTATAAACGATAATGACGGTAAAACTTTAGGACTAATTGGAGTTGCGAAAGATATTACTGAACGTAAACACTCCGAAGAATCGCTTCTAAAATTGAAAAAAGCAGTTGATAATTCCGGTGAAGTTATTTTTCTAACAGACAAAGAGGGTGTTTTCACATTCGCCAATTCCGCTTTCACATCTATATACGGCTTCACTGCCGATGAAATTGTTGGTAAAGCTACGCCGAGAATTCTTAAAGGCGGATTAGAGGAAGATAACTATTACAAACTGTTTTGGGAAACCTTAAAAGGCGGTAAAGAAAAGAGAAGTGAACTCGTTAATAAAAAGAAAGACGGCACATTAATTAATGTCGAAATTTCAGCTACTCCGATTTTCGATGAAAAAAATAATATCATCGGCTATCTTGGAATTCAACGGGACATTACAGCGCGCAAACGTGCCGAAGAAGAAATTACAATGCTTGCACACTCTTTAAGAAGCATAAATGAATGTGTTAGTATAACTGATATGGAAAATAAAATTCTTTTTGTTAATGAATCATTTTTGAAAACATATGGTTACGATGAAAATGAACTGGTTGGAAAAAATATTACCATAGTACGTTCGCTAGACAAAGCGCCGGAATTAGTTGGGGAAATATTACCAGCCACATTACGTGGTGGGTGGAAAGGAGAATTGCGGAATAAAAGAAAAGATGGAAGTGAATTCCCGATTTATCTTTCAACAACAATTATTAATGATAAAGATGATAAATCTTTAGGACTAATTGGAGTTGCAAACGATATTACCAAGCGTAAACTTGCGGAAGAAACTCTTAAAAAAAGTGAAGAATCTTACCGGTTTATAGTTGAAAGCACAAACGCTGTTATCTACCACCTTAAATATTCAACTATGAAATATGATTATATTAATCCTGCAATAGAAAAACTAACCGGGTATACACCGGAAGAAATAAATGAAATCGGTTTCAAAAATATAATAGTGAAGATTAACAGATATCATGTTGAAAATGTTAATATTGACTTAATTGTAGCAAACAGGGAACAAGGTATAACCTCTGAGTGGCAAGCCGATTATCAAGTAAGGACCAAAGATGGAAGATTAATCTGGCTGTCGGATCACTCATATCCTTGGTTAGATGAAACCGGCAATTTGATTGGAGGTATTGGTATCCTTGAAGATATAACCGAACGCAAACGCATAGAGAAAGAACTGATCGAATCAAAAGAGAAAGCTGAATCAGCAAACAAACTTAAAGACGCATTTATCAATAATATTTCGCACGAGATAAGAACTCCATTAAACGGGATAGTTGGTCTCTCGAGTCTGATAAAAGAAAGTTATTCACAGTATATGGTAGAAGATGATGCATCGTTGTTTACCGGGATTGATGATTCAGCGCAGCGCATCATTCGAACCGTGGATATGATCTTAAACTTTTCACGTTTGCAGAGTGGTGAGTTTACGGTAATCCCGAAGCAGATAAATCTTTTTGAAATTTGTGAACTGGTTATCAAACAGAACAGAGAAGCGGCAGAAGTGAAAAGTCTTGAATTGTTATTTGATAACCGGTGTAACGGAACAAAGATAACCGGAGATGAATATACGATAACCCAAATTGTCTACAATTTAGTAGAGAACGCAATAAAATATACTAAAAAGGGAACCGTAGAAATCGCTCTTTTACCCGGTACGGACGGCTCAGTAATCTTGGAGATAAAAGACACGGGAATTGGTATCGCAGAGGAATACTTAGAACATCTTTTTGAACCATACAGACAAGAAAAAATGGGCTACGGCAGACCTTACGAAGGAGTAGGATTGGGACTTGCCTTAACAAAGAAATTTGTAGAACTTAATAATGCGGTCTTATCCGTAGAGAGTATAAAAGGAGAAGGAACAACATTTAGCGTAAAATTCAATGGTTATGGAGAATCTAAAATTGACCAGTTAAAATTACCGGAACGAATAGAAACCATAAAACCATCGGTATCAAAAATGGAGTCGAAGACTGCAATATTGATTGTTGAAGATGATAAATTCAACAAAGAAATATTAAAGCGCATTCTTGATAAAAAATATAAAACACATACTGCCGAATCAGCCGAAGAAGCATATGAAGTACTGAAGAAAAATGAAGTTGATCTGATCTTGATGGATATCTCAATACAAGGGAAAAAGGATGGTTTAGAATTAACCAAGGAATTAAAAGCAACAAAAAAATATTTGCATATCCCGGTAATTGCTGTTACCGCACATGCCGGTAACGAAGACCAATGGAATGCTTTAACGGCAGGCTGTGATGACTATTTAGCTAAACCGTTCTCAATGGATCAATTGTTTAAGAAAATAGAGAAGTTTGTAAACGCAGGAAATAACCTATAAGTCGGATGCAAAGATGGGAAAGGTGGTTGTTTTATCTTCACAGTTTTGTCATAAAGTTTAAGGACATAATTGCCTCTTTGTTGGTTTTGTGCAATAAACATTATTTTTTAACAAAAGCGCACCGCTGATTGTTTATATTTTAGTTTTACTGCTTCCTCTGTCGAGAAGTGGTTCTCGACAGCCAGGGGAAACCTTCTTTTATTTTGTGCTGCTCCTTACAGCTAGGCCCGTCTGGTCTCTAAAATATTATAATCTTGTTTCCGCTTTTTCGTAAAATTATATTAAATTGTTTTTAATAAAACTATTAAATTTTGAACAGAAGTATTAATTAAAAAATATTAAAGATAGAATTTTCACGGGGATGTGGGAAAAATATTGTAAAGCTCAAACTAAAATGAAATTGTTAGTCTTTACCATTCACTGAGACTGTTTTTTGTAGCACCTCGCTAATGTATGCATACGTAAAGCGAGGAAATCTAAATTTTGCACGATGATATTTAAACGAAAACTTAATATTTATTTTTGAGATTTAAGACTTAGAGAGATATAATGAAATTCATTGACTTGTTTTCGGGTCTTGGTGGTTTTCACAAAGCATTGCACGAACTCGGACATGAATGTGTATTTGCAAGTGAGATGGATCCAACATTACGAGAAGTGTATAAAGCGAATCGCAAGATACCCTTGGTAGAGTGAGTAAAAATTAGAATCGAATGTTGGAGTTAGCTAAGGAAATATCATAATTTCATTCTAGAATTTAGAGCACTGAGCAATAGTGGCATTAAAAGTGATTTTGGTGTTCACCTAGCAAAAATATAAGTAATTACTTTTATCATAACCAAATAGCTTAAAATACATATGCTAAAATATCAACTCTTTCCTCGTTCATTTGGAATTACTCCTGAAGTAAAGGAAGTAATTGAATGTTTTGAAAAACATTATGATAATATCAAATCGCCGGATAACTTACTAAATAGCGATGAAGTCTTGAAAATTATTAGACTATCATTGGAGAAAATAAATTTCAAGGTCGAGGCAAGTAAATCTCAGATTGACAAAATCAAAGTCCCTGTTCTTTTCAGTTTAAATAATAAAATTGATAAGTTCTTTGATGCAGACGCAGTAAATACAAATGAAACAATAGTTTTAGAAGTAGAAGCAGGCAGAGCTTATGTAAACAACCAATTTCTTAAAGATATTTTTCAAGCATGTATGATGCCAAGTGTTAAATATTTAATTTTAGCAGTGAGGAATGATTATCGCGGAAATGATGACTTCACAAAAATTTTCACTTTTATAGAAACACTATACATCAATGGAAGATTAAAACTTCCACTTCAAGGAATTGTATTAATCGGCTACTAATTATTGCTTCATGAAATTGCAATGAGACCTCAACACGACATGCTAACAAAAAAAATTGACGATAAATTAGCGAAAAACTCATGAAGATTTTATAGGCATCAAGACATTTGAAAAATTGAATATCCCTTACAAAGTTTCTGAGGTTCGTTACAAATCTAATTTGACAGATTTAAATCCAATTAAACCGAGTGAATTAAAAGTCGGTGGACAATTGTTTCGGTTTTAGAAAAAACAGGATTTTATATCTCATCCCTAACGAGGTTTATATTTCTTCATCTCGGAAGGATGAGAGATTGGTAGAAACGAAATATAAAAGAAAACAGAATGTCGTGGGCATGATACATGAATGCGACTCAATAACCATGATTTTAATGTTACGGAATTCTGTAACATTAAAAACGAAAGAATATATCATCCCTCACGGGATTTATGATTCTTCATCCGGAGGGATGAGAGATTGGTAGAAACGAAATAACGGATGGATGGTCAGTTATAGATTCAGCTCTAATAGTAACGAATTTCCGATTATAAGGGAGATTAGCATGGCAAAAAATAGAATAATAAATGTGCAGGGAAGAGAGATCACTCTTCTCACCGGGCATCAAACCGACTATATATCGCTAACAGATATAGCAAAATCTCGAAACACTTCGGAACCTTTTGCTATTATCAATAACTAGATGCGTAGCCGAAGCACAATTGAGTTTATTGGATTATGGGAGAAGCTTTGCAATCCTGATTTTAAACCTCTCGAATTCGAGAGGTTTAAAAATGAAGCCGGCAGCAACTATTTTGTGCTTTCACCGCAAAGATGGATCGAAACCACAAACGCAAAAGGAATTATTTCTAAATCCGGCAGGTATGGCGGAACATATGCCCATAAGGATATAGCATTTGAATTTGCTTCTTGGATTTCATCTGAGTTCAAACTTTATCTTATAGTTGAATTCCAACGACTTAAGGCAGATGAAAATACTCGGCTAAAATTAGAGTGGAACCTTCAACGCACTTTAGCCAAAGTAAATTATCACATTCATACCGATGCGATTAAAGAGAATTTGATTCCGACAGAATTGACGGGACAACAAATTAATTTTATTTATGCCAGCGAAGCGGATATGTTGAACATGGCTCTGTTCGGAAAAACCGCAAAACAGTGGAGAGAAACAAATCCAGAGGCAGAAGGAAATATCCGTGATTCTGCAACAATCGAACAATTGGTAGTATTATCAAATATGGAAAGTATTAATTCTGTTTTAATTCACCGGGGGATACTGCAAAGTGAACGATTGCAGCAACTGAATAAAATAGCCATCACTCAAATGAAATCGCTGGTAAGTAACAAACAAGTAAAACAAATTTCCGCAGAAAAAAAAATAAAGAAGAACTTCATTTAAAAAAATTCATTGAACGGTTCAATAAATTTCTTCTGTCGAGAAGTGGTTCTCGACAGACGTGGACTCACCTGTAACATTCATACTAGATTTTACATTCGAAGCTTTCAGTTGATTATCCCCTGCTGTAGTTATCTTACTACTGATCGTAAAGTTTCTTCAATAAATGCTACTCCCGGATTTGGAGTAATACTCATAATTTTTTCTGCCGGTAGCCAGGCGTAAACCTCAAGACAACTATTATGCCCAATTACTTGATAGATTATTGCACCACCTGATATTACTATAAGATTTTTGACGTTCTCAGTTTCATTTGTTACCCCGGGCTGAAACCTTATCATTATTTTTAATCTATTTTGACTATCAACTTTTTCGAATTCTGAATTGATATATTTCATCGCTTCTTGCTTTGAAATTCCTTCCGAGATTGCTTTATTATATCTAAATATTCTACTAATAAAGATTACTCGATACTTTCTTTTCATCGTTTGTCCGGTTTTTCATTGCCTGTTGTAATTCAACCGAATATAATTTTTGATTATTTTGCGCACAAATATGAAATACTAAGCCGCTGCCCAGCAAATAAATAGTCAATAATACTATTAATATGTTTTTCATAAAAAACTCCTGGTTTATTAAAGATTAAATAATTGTGCAAGCCAAACTTCCGTACAAGAAGCATCTTCAACAGCTATTGTTACATTACCGGTGTTCGGCTCTGTCGGTTTATTACATCCAAGATTAAATACTATTAAAGCTGTAAACAGTATTATGGTAAAATATTTTATACCGGCGATTATTTTCAAATTAATCACTCAATTTCTAAATAAGAGATAAACAACTGTTAACTTTTTATGCTATTCTCCTAATCGTTTGGAAGGTAAAAGATAATTTTTCACATAGTCGGTAACACCTTCTTCAAGTGAATGAAGTTTTTTATCATAACCCGACTTACGAAGTTTACCAAGATTTGCTTCGGTGAAGTATTGATATTTATCGGTTAGATGTTCGGGAAGGTCAATATATTGAATATTTACAGGCTTTCCGACCGCATTAAATAAGGCTGTAACAAGGTCGTTCCAGGTTCGTGCGTTTCCACTTCCTACATTGAAAAGACCATTTTTATCTCGATTGTCCAAAAAGAAAAGAGTCATGTCAACAGCATCTTTTACATAAACGAAATCACGTTTTTGTTCGCCGTCTTTGTAATCCGGATGTTTAGATTTAAATAATTTCACTACACCTTTATCGCGCACCTGCTCAAAAGCTTTATGAACAACGCTTCTCATATCTCCTTTGTGGTATTCATTAGGACCGTAAACATTAAAATATTTGAGTCCGGCAATTTTACCAAGCATCCCTTTTTTACAAGCCCAGATATCAAAAAGATTTTTACTGTAGCCGTACATATTTAAGGGGCGGAGTTTTTCGCATTCTTCGTTAGTATCATTAAAGCCGAGTAAGCCGTCACCATAAGTAGCCGCCGAAGAGGCATAAATAAAGCGGATTCCGTTCTTCACGCAGTAAGAAGCAAGATGTTTAGTGTATTCAAAATTATTTTCCATTAAGTGATCAGCATCTTTTTCTGTTGTAGAAGAATTTGCCCCCATGTGAATAATCGCATCTATTTTAAATGTGATTTTATCTTCGATAATAGCTTTAAGAAATTTATGTTTGTTATAATAGTTTGCATAATTAAGCGGGACAAGGTTTTTCCATTTTTCATCTGTCCCGAGTTCATCTACAATTACAATCTCATCTTTACCTAATTGATTAAGTCTCCATACAATTGCAGAGCCAATAAAGCCGGCTGCTCCGGTTACTACTATCATAATTTTTCCTATTGGTTATAAGATTTTTATATTACATGGCAATTTACTTATATTTGCCAAACGAATCAAAAGCACATTTATAATTAAGAAACGGCAGCACAAAGCAGAAGAGAAATAGCCGTTTCATTGAGCAGGCGAAGAACAAACAAGAGGCAACAATGGTTTCCACAATCAAACTTCTACGGGAAATTCTATCCCGTCGTATCCTTGTACTTGATGGCGCAATGGGAACAATGATCCAGCGTCATAAACTTAGCGAAAGCGATTTCCGCGGTACACGTTTTAAAGATCATCCGCATGACCTTAAAGGGAATAACGATTTACTCTCTTTAACTCAACCCGAAATAATAAAAGGAATTCACCGTGCGTATCTTGAAGCCGGTGCCGATATAATTGAAACCAACACTTTCAATTCAACATCAATTTCTCAAGCAGATTATCTCACAGAAAATCTGGCTTATGAATTAAATTATCAGTCGGCAAAAATTGCAAAAGAAGCTGCAGATGAATTTACAAAAATGAATCCCGCTAAACCCCGTTTTGTAGCGGGTGCACTCGGTCCAACAAACAAAACAGCATCACTCTCTCCCGATGTTAATGATCCCGGATTTAGAGCAATCACATTTGATGCACTTGTAACTGCTTATGCAGAACAGGCAAAAGGTTTAATAGAAGGGGGAGCCGATATTCTTCTCGTTGAAACTATTTTTGATACACTAAATGCCAAAGCTGCATTATTCGGGATATCACAATTATTACGCGAACTTAATATTGAAATCCCGATTATGATTTCAGGTACTATCGTTGATAATAGCGGTCGTACTTTATCGGGACAAACTACCGAAGCTTTTTGGATTTCAGTTTCACATACAAAAAATTTAGTTAGTGTCGGCTTGAACTGTGCACTCGGCGCAACTCAAATGAGACCGTTTCTTCAAGATTTATCAAGAATGGCGAATTGTTATATCAGCGTTTATCCTAATGCGGGATTGCCAAATCATTTCGGTGAGTATGATGAGACTGCCGATATTATGTCGAAAACATTAAGTGAGTTTGCAGAAAGTAATTTGTTTAATATAGTTGGCGGATGCTGCGGAACAACTCCCGATCATATTCGTGCAATTGCAGAAATGTCCAAAAACTACACACCAAGAGAAATTCCGGTTAACGATAATTATTTAAAGTTGAGCGGTTTGGAGCCGGTGATTATTCGCCCTGAAACAAATTTTGTTAATATCGGGGAAAGAACAAATGTAACAGGCTCAAAAGCTTTTGCTAATATGATTCTTAAAGGTGATTATGAATCGGCACTTTCAGTTGCGCGTCAACAAGTTGAAAACGGTGCTCAACTCATCGATATAAATTTAGATGAAGGAATGCTAAACAGCGAAGAAGCTATGGTTAAATTTCTTAATCTTCTTCAAGCGGAACCCGATATAGCAAAAGTTCCTATTATGCTTGATTCATCAAAATGGTCTGTAATTGAAGTTGGATTAAAACGTCTTCAGGGAAAAGGAATAGTCAATTCTATAAGCATGAAAGAAGGTGAAAAAGTATTTAAAGATCATGCAAAGAAAGTACTTGATTACGGAGCTGCAGTTATTGTAATGGCTTTTGACGAAAATGGACAAGCTGATACCGTTGAAAGAAAAATTGAAATCTGTAAACGTGCTTACAGAATTTTAACCGAAGAAGTCGGATTTCCTCCAAACGATATAATCTTTGATCCGAATGTTCTAACAGTTGCAACAGGAATTGAAGAGCATAATAATTATGCCGTCAACTTTATTGAAGCAACTCGCTGGATAAAACAAAATCTTCCATTTGCAAAAGTTAGCGGTGGAATAAGCAATATCTCTTTTTCATTCAGAGGAAATAATGTTGTACGCGAAGCTATGCACTCAGCATTCCTTTATCATGCAATCAAAGCCGGACTCGATATGGGAATTGTCAACGCCGGACAACTGGAAGTTTATGAAGAAATTCCAAAAGATTTACGCGACCTTGTTGAAGATGTTTTGCTAAACCGAAGACATGATGCCACCGAACGACTTATAGATTTCGCAGAAAAAGTTAAACAAAAAGATAAAGCTGAAGTTGTTAAAGATGAATGGAGAAACGGTCCGGTTGAAGAACGCCTCAAACATGCATTAATAAAGGGAATTGTTGAGTTCATTGATATTGATATTGAAGAAGCCCGATTGAAATATAAGCGTCCGCTTGAAGTTATCGAAGGACCTCTCATGGCAGCAATGAATGTTGTCGGAGATCTTTTTGGTGCCGGTAAAATGTTCCTTCCGCAAGTAGTTAAAAGCGCACGCGTAATGAAAAAAGCTGTTGCTATTCTTATCCCTTATATTGAAGAAGAAAAAGCTGCTGCAAATGACTTTCGCGAAGCCGGAAAAGTTTTAATGGCTACAGTAAAAGGTGATGTTCATGATATAGGTAAAAATATTGTCGGGGTTGTACTTGGCTGCAATAATTATAAAGTAGTTGATTTGGGTGTAATGGTTTCTGCAGAAAAGATTATCCAAACTGCAATTGATGAAAAAGTTGATGTAATAGGTTTAAGTGGATTAATAACTCCCTCGTTAGATGAGATGTGTTTTGTGGCTGCAGAAATGGAACGGAGAGGTTTAAATATTCCTCTGATGATCGGCGGAGCAACAACTTCAAGAATTCATACTGCCGTTAAAATTGCTCCGAATTATAGTCATCCTGTTGTCCATGTTTTAGATGCATCACGCAGTGTTCCCGTTGTAAGCAATTTAATTAATGATGATGAAACGATTCGTAATAACTTTGTTAAACAGATTAATGATGAATATCAACATCTGCGGGATGAACATTTAAGAAAAAGAGAAGACAAAAAATATCTTTCACTTGAAGAAGCAAGAAAAAATAAACCTAATTTCGATTGGAAGTCTGTTCCAATAACTGCTCCGGCAAAACTTGGTGTTACAGCTTTGAACAATTATCCTATCGAAGAACTTAGAAAGTATATCGACTGGACTCCCTTCTTTATGACATGGGAATTAAAAGGAAAGTATCCCTCTATTTTTGAGGATGCAAAATATGGTGTTGAAGCAAAAAAACTTTTTGATGATGCAAATAAATTGCTTGATACAATCATCGCGGAGAATTCATTAAAGGCAAATGGAGTAATCGGATTATTCGCAGCTAATAGTATCGAAGATGATATTGAAGTTTATGCAGATGATACGCGTCAAGGAGTTTTATCGGTATTTCACACTTTGAGAAATCAGGGAGCAAAATCGAAAGACTCGAACAACATTGCACTCGCTGATTTTGTAGCTCCGAGAGAAAGTAATGTTAAAGATTATATCGGTGCTTTTGCCGTAACAACCGGAATTGGTATTGAGGCGTTAATCGATAAATATGAAAAAGATCATGACGATTATAATTCAATAATGGTAAAAGCAATCGCTGATCGATTAGCCGAAGCTTTTGCAGAGCACCTCCACCAAAAAGTACGCGAAGAATTCTGGGGTTATTCAAAAGATGAAAATCTTTCAAATGAAGAATTGATAAAAGAAAAATATCGTGGAATTCGTCCCGCTCCCGGTTATCCGGCTCAACCTGATCATACAGAAAAAACAACGATATTCGATTTACTTTCTGTCGAGAAAAATACCGGAATTACTTTGACCGAAAGTCTCGCAATGTACCCGACCGCTTCGGTCAGCGGCTTATATTTCGCACATCCGGAAGCAAAATATTTTAACGTCGGTAAAATTTCTAAAGATCAGGTTCTTGATTATCATACACGAAAAGGAATGAGTATTATAGAAACAGAAAGATGGCTGAGTCCAATATTGAATTATGATTAATTATTTGAAAGTTGTATGAGTAAAAAAATAGTTTTAATAACCGGTTCCACTGACGGAATCGGTTTTCAAACAGCGTTGGAGCTTGCAAATAAAGGGCATAAAATTATTTTGCACGGAAGAAATGAAGAGAAAGCAACTGCTACTCTAACTGAACTTTCTAATTTAATTAAAAACCCAGACCTTGACTTTGTTTACGGTGATTTAGCTTCATTACATGAAGTTTTTAATCTTTCTGAACGGATTAAATCCATATTTCCAAAGCTTGATGTTCTAATAAATAATGCAGGCATTTATGCAAACGATTTTCGGTTATCTGTAGATGGATATGAATTAACATTTGCAGTAAATCATCTTGCCCACTTTTTGTTAACTCTAAATCTGCTTCCGTTACTTAAGAAAAGCGGCACGGCTAGGATTATCAACGTTAGTTCAGTTGCTCATAAACGGGGTCGTATTGATTTTAATAATCTTAAAGGTGAAAATGATTTTAATGCTTACGCAGCTTATGCACAATCAAAACTTGCAAATGTATTATTTTCAAATCTACTTGCCGATAAATTGAATGGAACAAATGTTACTTCTAATTCGCTTCATCCGGGAGTAATTACTACTAAATTGTTAAAATCCGGATTCAGCATGTCGGGCGCTTCACTAAAAGATGGAGCGGTTACATCGGTTTATCTCGCTGTTGCTGAAGAAGTTCAAAATATTTCAGGTAAGTATTTCGACAATAAAATAGAAGTCCCCTGTTCTTCTTTAGCAAGAGATAAATCTCTTCAAGAAGATTTATGGGATTTCAGTATTAATGCAGTTAATAAATTTCAAAGTGAATCATGGAAATAATAAAAATTGAAAATCTTTCTAAATCTTATTCATCTCTAAAAAGAAAGAATAACGTACTAGCTTTAGATAATGTTTCTCTCTCAGTTGAAAGAGGAAAAATATTCGGATTACTCGGTCAAAATGGTGCCGGCAAAACTACACTTGTAAAAATTTTACTCGGTTTAACTCATCCAACCGAAGGAAGATTTTCTTTATTTGGCGATTCGACTAATAACTATAAAAACAAAAAACGAATTGGTTACCTTCCTGAAAATCATAGATTTCCCAATTTTCTAACGGCTTATCAAGTCCTTTATTATCTCGGATTATTGAGCGAACTAAACTATGATGGTTTAAAAAGAAAAATATATGAATCATTAGAACTAGTTGGGTTAAAGGGAGTTGAGAAGAAGAAAGTTAAAACATTTTCAAAGGGAATGATGCAGCGATTGGGGATTGCTCAAGCAATCATTCATAATCCCGATTTAATTTTTCTTGATGAGCCGACAGACGGAATTGATCCAATCGGCAGAAAAGAAATCCGCGATATTTTAGTACGATTGAAAAATGAAAACAAAACCATTTTCCTTAATAGTCATATCTTATCAGAAGTTGAATTGATAACCGACAATGTTGCGATTCTTCATCAAGGAAAATTAATTAAACAAGGGAGTATCAGCGATCTTACCGCAATTGAAAATGAATATCGAATTACAACAGATTCTGAACTCGATACATTTCTAAGTAAAAGTGATTTTGTGAATTTCCAACTAAAAAAGTTAAACGGATTTACCTATGTCCTTTCCGGAACAGATGAAGATGGGTTAAATAAATTTGTTGATTTATTGAGACTTAATGGAATTACGATAAAAGAATTAATTAAGCAGAAACTTTCTCTTGAAGAAATTTTTATCAGCTTGATTAAAGATTTGGATAAGGTGAAATAGTATGCGAAATATTTTTATAATAATTTTATATACGCTTCGTGAACTTTTTGCCCGAAAACTCTTTATAGCATTTGGAATAATCTCAACGCTTGCAATTGGAATTATCTGGATGATTTTGGCTAATGGTTCCGTTATGATAAATCAATTTGGTAACGCCAACCCTGGCTATGATGAAATGGAAAAGATTGTACTTGGTTTTGAAGTCTCTGCAATTTTGTTTTTATCCGATCTGTTTATTTTGATTGCTATTTTTTCCTGTGCAAATCTGATTTCTTCAATGCTTGAGAAAGGAACAATTGATGTCTTTTTATCAAAACCGATTAGCAGAACTCAGCTTCTTGTTGGTAAATATCTCGGCGGTGTAACTTTTGTTTTTATCAACATGACTTACCTTGTTGTAGGAATATTTTTAGTTGTCTCCTTTTATTTTAATCTCTGGAGTTTTACAGTATTATTAGCAATTCCAGTTATTACTTTTACATTCGCTCTGCTAAACATCTTCTTGATAATTTCCGGATTACTAACGCGCGGTTCTGCATTGGGAATGATAGTTACATATTTCTATTTTATTGTGTTAAGCCCAATCCTTGCAGCACGTGATTCTATCAGCAACTTCATCAGTAGTGATATACTTAAACAGTTTTTAGATTTTCTATATTACTTGTTGCCGCAAGTTCATGATATAGTGAAGACAGTTTTTAAACAGATTTTGCTTCAGAATGAAAATGTACAGTATGAACTTCTAATTTATTCTACGATATTTTTAATAGCGGGATTAGCAATTTCATTTTTCATTTTTGAAAAGAAAGATTTGTAACAATTTATAAAGGATTAATACAACACTCTTGTTTTTATTGTCCCTCTAATTGATTTTAGTTCCTTCATAATCTCTTTAGAGTCTACTTTTCCGTCGATATCCAAAATCACATAACCGATATAAGGATCGGTTTGCAAATACTGTGATGCGATATTCAACTTTTTTGTGGTGAAGACTTTTGTAATCTTGTTTAAAATACCAGGTTTATTTTTGTGAATGTGAAGATAGCGTTGTTTATTAACATTTGGAGTAAGAGAAACTTCCACAAAATTAGTTGCACCAAGAGTAGAACCGACATTGCTATACTTAATCAATTTTTCTGAAACCTCCACAGCAATACTTGCCTGTGCCTCTGCAGTGCTTCCGCCGATATGAGGAGTTAGAATGACATTTGAAAAGTTTTGTAATACGCTTTCAAATCTTTCTTTATTAGAAGTTGGCTCAACGGTAAAGACATCTATTGCGGCACCGGATAAAAGTTTCTTTCGCAAAGCATCTGCGAGATCATCAAGATTTACAACACTACCGCGGGATGCGTTAATTAAAGCCGCTCCTTTTTTCATAAGAGCTATTTCTTTTTTTGCGATCAGATTTTTAGATAACTCAGTTTCAGGAACGTGAAGCGTAACAATATCTGAAGCCTTAAGCAATTCTTCCAAACTTGAAGACGGGTGAGCATTGCCCAGATTAAGTTTCTTTTCAATGTCATAATAAATAACATTCATTCCATAGTTTTCAGCAAGAATTGAAACTTGAGATCCGATATGTCCGTAACCGATAATTCCTATTACTTTTCCGCGAGCTTCAAAAGAGGAAGAAGCATCCTTTAACCATTCACCTTTATGTGCTGCATAATTTTTTTCAGGAATTTTTCTCAGAAGTAAAATTGCTTCACTTACAACAAGTTCCGCAACCGAACGTGTATTTGAAAAAGGAGCATTAAAAACCGGGATTCCCTTTTTCTTTGCGGAGATGAGATCAACTTGATTTGTCCCGATACTAAAACAGCCGATAGCGATTAACTTTTCTGCATGCTGCAAAACATCTTCAGTTAATAAGGTTCGCGATCGTATACCAATAATATGAACATCTTTTATCTTTTTAATTAGTTCTTCATGTTCCAACGAACCGCTTAAATACTCGATGTTGCTATAACCGTTCTCTTTAAATAAATCGATTCCACATCGATGAACCCCTTCAAGAAGCAGAACTTTTATTTTATCTTTAGAAAGTGAAAGGCGTGCATTATTATTCATATTAAAACCAAATATTTCTGTTACTCAAAGTTGTCGGGCTGACCAAAAAGTAAAAAAACGGTTACGCCGGAGGCGCACAGGTAAAACCGTTTAAAAAGGTTTTGTGTTTAGCTCAAAATCCAACACTTGAAAGTGTTGGTTAATGAAAAAACTGACTTCTTAGACAGCCCCTTATTTAAATTAAATACCTTATTAAGATGTGATAGAATTACTAATCCTCATCGCGAAGTTTTTCGAGAACAGAAAAATCTTCTAAAGTTGATGTATCGCCAATAACATTTCCGCTTGTTGCAATTTCACGTAAAAGTCGCCGCATAATTTTACCGCTTCGTGTTTTGGGAAGTGAATCTGTAAATCTAATTTCGTCCGGTTTTGCAATATGACCAATTTCCTGAGCAACATGATTTCTCAATTCTTCTTTTAATAGAAGCGTTGGAATTTTTCCCGATTCAAGAGAAACAAATGCAACTATTGCACTCCCTTTAATTTCATCAGGGCGAGCAACAACTGCTGACTCTGCTACATCTCTATGACTCACAAGTGCACTCTCAATTTCTGCAGTTCCAAGTCGATGTCCTGAAACATTAATAACATCATCAACTCTTCCCATAACCCAAAAATAACCGTCTTTATCTTTACGCGCTCCATCGCCTGTAAAATAAAATCCTTTATAATCACCAAAGTATTGTTTTTTGAAACGTTGTTTATCACCATAAATTGTTCGAAGCATTGAAGGCCATGTATCCTTAATAATTAAAAATCCACCTGAACCGGTTGGAACAGTTTTTCCTTTTTTATCGACTACATCAGGTAAAACTCCGGGCAATGGGAAAGTACATGAACCCGGTTTTGTTGTTGTAATTCCCGGCAGCGGTGAAATCATAATTGCACCGGTTTCAGTTTGCCACCATGTATCTACAATCGGGCATTTTGCCTTTCCTATAATTTTATAATACCACATCCATGCTTCCGGATTTATTGGTTCACCAACCGTTCCCAACAATCGCAAACTTGAAAGATCATGTTTAAGAACCCACTGTTCACCCCATCTAATAAATGCTCGAATTGCTGTAGGTGCTGTATAGAAAATATTTATTTTGTATTTATCTATAATTCTCCAAAACCTATCGGGGTCGGGATAATTTGGAGCACCTTCGTACATAACTGTTGTTGCACCATTAGCAAGAGGACCATAGACAACGTATGAATGCCCGGTTATCCAGCCGATATCAGCAGTACACCAATAGATGTCTTCATCTTTTAAATCAAAAACCAATTTTGAAGTGAAGTAAGTACTTACCATGTAACCGCCCGTCGTATGTAAAATTCCTTTTGGTTTTCCGGTGGTTCCGCTTGTATAGAGAATAAAGAGAGGATGCTCTGAATCAAGAGGAGTAGCATCACATTTATCGTTAACAGATTGCATTATTTCATGCCACCAATGATCTCTTCCGGCAACAATGTTCGTGGGTGAGTCTGTTATTCTTCTATAGACAATTACATTCTCAACTTGAGGGCACCCTTCTAATGCTTTATCAACAGCCGGTTTTAATGGAACAAGAGAGCCTCTTCTGACTGCAACATCACAAGTTATCACAAGCTTAACATCAGCATCGTTAATTCTATCTTTTAATGCTTCAGCACTGAACCCGCCGAAAACAACCGTATGAACAGCACCAATTCTCGCACAACCCAGAATTGCTATAGCAAGTTCGGGAACCATTCCCATATATACAGCTACCCGATCTCCTTTTTGAACACCAAGTTGTTTTAATACGTTCGCAAATTTACTTACTTCACGATGCAAAACTTGATAAGTTAAAATGCGTGTATCTCCGGGTTCACCTTCCCAAATAATTGCTGCTTTATTTCTTCGCCATGTAGTAAGATGTCTATCAATGCAATTATAGCTGATGTTCGTCTTACCGCCAATAAACCATTTTGCGTTAGGGGGATTCCACTGCCGTACCTTTTTCCAATATTTAAACCAATGAAGATTGTCTGCAACATCTCCCCAAAATTTTTCCGGATTAAGAATAGACTCTTTATACATCCGCTTATATTCTTCAAATGATTTAAGATTAGCCTGTTTAGTAAACTCTTTTGAAGGCTTAAATAAACGATGTTCTTCGAGCACGGAAGTAATGTTTACTTCTTCCGGAGATGCTTTTTTCATTTTGTTATCCTTAAAATAGTTACACACATTGATTGACGGACTGAAAGATAGAAATTATTTGGTGGAATTTCCAAACATCTGCAAAAAAAATTTTTATTTCCGTATCAAAGAGTGAAGAAGTTTTATCTCGTTGGAAGTTAATTCTTTTACATCTCCCGAAGATAAATCGCTCAAAAATATATTTACTATTCTAACCCGAATCAACCTTAAAGTCGGAAATCCAATAGCGGCAGTCATTTTTCTTACCTGTCTGTTTCTGCCTTCTGTGATGATTAGTTTTATCCAAAAGTCGGGAATACTTTTTCTTATTCTGATTGAGGGATTTCGTTCGGGCAAATTATTCCCTTCTGAATAAATAATAACTTTAGCCGGCTTTGTTCTTTTTCCTTCAATCATAACACCCGACTCAAGTTTTTCTAAATCAACCTGACAGGGCGTTCCTTCAACTTGAACTGCATATTCTCTTTCGTGTTCATAAATTGGATTTAACAGAAAGTCGGTTAATGCTTTATCATTCGTTAATAGAAGAAGCCCTTCACTGTCTCTATCCAATCTGCCCACCGGATAAACATCATGCGGAAAATCATATAGATCGGCAAGTGTTGGTCTTCCGGAATTGTCTGTAAACTGACTCAACATCCCGTAAGGTTTGTGTATTTTGAAATAATGTAGTCTCTGTTTCATATTCATGTTGGAACAATTTATTGTTCAAAAATCGAAAAAAATATGAAGAAATCATATCGAATAAGACGTCTAATTTCATATCTTTACAGAATTATTTCTGAAATTTAATAGAAAGAGATAATTATGTCTTTTAGAGATCAAAAAAAATATATTGAAGAACTCAAGCGTTACGACTATAAGATTAAAGGTAAGGATGACGCTGAGTTCAAAATGTTGTTAAAAAGGCATAAAGATGAGGAAGAGTTTGATACCGTCTCTTTGTCGAAAGCTAAATCGTTATATGAAAAATATTGTGTCTCTGCGGTGAAAAAGAATTATGACCACTTCTTCAAAAAGCCGGATGATCCGCAATAACCAAACAATATTCTGAATTTTTATATTGATAAATAAATCTGTTGTAAGTAATTTTTTGTTTCTGTTTCATAATTGAGGATAAAATGAATTATAAACTTCTCGAACGTTTAATAGGAGTTGCGGTTTTTATTATTTCGGTAACTGTTCTATTTTTTACTGTTCAACCATCGGTTTCGTTTTGGGATTGCGGTGAGTTTATCGCTGCAAGTTTCTCTTTACAAGTACCACACCCTCCGGGAACACCCTTCTTTCTTCTATTAGGAAGAATTTTTTCGATGATTCCATTTGCCGATAATATTGCATTTAGAGTGAACGCAATCTCAGTAATTGCAAGTGGGCTTTCGGTTTTCTTCCTTTACTTAATAGCCGTAATGTTGATCCAAAATTATCGCGGTAAAGAACCAAAAAATTTGCTTGATGCACTCGGGACTTATATTGCTGCTGCAATCGGTGCTTTATCTTTTTCGTTTAGCGATACATTCTGGTTTAACGGCGTTGAAGCAGAAGTTTATGCAACCAGTACTTTCCTTTTAGCTGGAATAACTTATTTGATGATGTTATGGAACGACAAAGCAGATAATAGAGATAACGAAAAATATATTTTGATGATTGCATATTTAATCGGTTTATCAACAGCCGTTCATCTTATGAGTGTGCTTGCGGTTATTTCGGTTGTGATGATTATTATGTTTAGAAAATATGTCGATGATGAAGAATCCTTCAAAAGAACCGGATATATTCTATTGGGACATACTGCCCTTATTTTAGTGCTCGCTTTTGCACTTTGGGGTGGACAAACAAGTTCAACTCCTCCATCACCTGAAGAATATCAATCGTTTGATTCAAGGTTTAAGTTGATTGTTGCCGGAATCAGCATTTTGATAATGGGTGCTTTCTGGAAAAAATTATTTAGTAGGAATTCTATTTATATTCAATTGATAATTGGCGGAATTGCACTTGTTATAACATATCCCGGTATGGTAAAGGTTTTTCCGGGAATTATGTCAAGCATCGCAGGTAATAATATATGGACCGAGCTTTTATTCATTGCAGTT
>Ga0351875_1014_pt1 | contig 49667 bp, 38 predicted proteins | sample BONcelFGM3001C14_FD_206784 | JGI IMG/M metagenome (GOLD analysis project Ga0351875, IMG submission 206784) | Enriched cells from coal bed in the Powder River Basin, Montana, United States - BONCAT cells FGM rep3 HSBNCT.FGM.300.1.C14 ... | reverse complement strand
CATGATGTTTTTTGGCGGCATCCGCCTGAAGGTGATGGGCAGCATCATCGCGCTGGGCGTGATCGGCATCGCGGTGCTCTACGGGCTTGTAGTGGCCTCCGGCACGGAAAACTACCGCCTCACGCGCATCCTGTCGTTCGTCAACCCCGCCATGGTGGACGAGGCGGCCACCTATCAGGTGAACAACTCCAAGATCGCCATCGGCTCCGGTGGACTGTACGGCGTGGGCATGTTTGTTCCCGGCAGCTTCAGCCAGCTGGACTATGTGCCCGAGGACTGGACTGACTTTATCTTCTCAACCATCGGCGAGGCGTTCGGCTTCTGGGGCTGCCTGCTGGTGGTAGGGCTGTACCTGGCGGTCATACTGCGGCTTTTATACCTCGCGCGCTTCACGGACGATCGCTTCGGGCAGATGATCATCATCGGCGTGATGGCGATGCTTTTGTTCCATGTGTTTGAAAACGTGGGTATGACCACGGGCCTTATGCCCGTGACGGGCATCCCCCTGCCGTTTTTAAGCTACGGCGGCAGCAACCTGATCACCAACATGGCGGGTATCGGGCTGGTGCTCAACGTCGTGCGCAACCGAAGCGTGCTAAACGTCCGGCAACTCACGCCGCAGACGCGCGGCGCGGGCAAGTACATGCAGTAATCGCGGTGAGCCGTGCACGCTCATCGTGCACAATACCGCCAAAACAGTAAAACGGGAGCGCGCTCACGCTCTCGTTTCGCCTGTCAATGAACTGTGTTGCTGTCGCTCACACCCAGCGCTTCCGGCTGTTCGCTTGCTTTGGTCATTAGAATCGCAACTTATTTCGAGTGAAACCCTCACGTCGTTTGATCACGAACCTTCGTCGCAAATGCGCTACGCACCCCCGCAAGGGTTTCGCTTCCACCGGTTGCAGCAGCATCAAATCACTCTGCGCTTCGACGTATTGATTGATGGGATGGCATAACGACGCGTTCACCACACATTGTCAAACGTCTCCAGTTTCAGCCACGCCAGCACGTCGCGGATGGCCTTATCCCAATAGTCCCAGGTGTGGGCGGCTTCCGGCTCGCGCACATAGGTGATGTTAAGCTTCTGCCCAAAGGCGGCGATAAACGCCTCGTTGGCCTCGTAGAGAAAGTCCGCCGTGCCGCAGCAGGCATACAGGTGCGGCGCGGCATCCGGCGACAGGGTTTCCGCCGCCAGCGTGAGGTTGCCCTCGCCCGTGAGCAGCCCTTCGCGGCTGCCGAAGATATCGTTCAGCTCCCGCGCAAAATCGGGGTCCTCCATGTGCCCGTCCAGCGAGGCGTGCAGCCACAGCGGGGCGGAAAGCGCGGCCACGGCCGCGTAGCGGTCCGGTGCCAGCAAGCCCAGCTTCATCGCGCCGTAGCCGCCCATGGACAGCCCCGCGGCAAACCGTCCGGCGCGCTCGCGGCTGAGCGGAAAGTAGGTTTCCATCACACTCGGCAGCTCGTCACGCACAAAGGTCCAGTATTTCCCACCGTGTACCATGTCTGTGTAAAACGAGCGGTTGACCGCGGGCATCACCACCGCAACGCGGTACTTGCGGGCATAATCCGCGATGCGCGTGTTGCGCAGCCAGCCGGTATGGTCATCGCTCAAGCCGTGCAGCAGGTAGAGCGTGGGCAGCTTTGCGCCCTGCATTTCCATCATCTGGGCGAGCTCGGGCAACAGCACGTACACCGCCGTCTGGATACCCAGCGATTGGCTAAAGAAATGGAAATCCGTCCAAATCATCGTTTCTTCCCCCCTCGGTTATTGGCCTCATTATAGCACAGCCGCCACCTGCGCTCAATGCGCCGCGCCTTTACACAGGCCGCCCGTTGCGCTATAATTCGATAGCAATGCGCGACGGCTGGTGCGACCGCAAAACCGATACCGCTCAGCACAGGCATCGCCTTCCTACGCAGGATACGCGCGCCGTCGTGCGCACGTCGCGTGCCATTCGGCGCAATTTTCCACAGAATGGAGTATGCCCATGATCAGCGTGGCCGCCCTTCTGGTTATCATTTTCCTGCTTTGCGCAAGGCTGCAAAGGCGGTTTGAGCAGGTGCTGCCAGCCGTCGTGCTGGGCACGATGCTGCTGCTTACGCTGCTTGCCATGGCGGGGCAATTGGCGCTTGCGGACGTGTTCACCGTGGCTGCCTGCGCCGCGGTGCTTTTGTGGGCGCTGTGGGGCGTGCTGCGCCGCCGCCAGACGCCAGTCGATCTGGCCAGCTCGCTGTGGCAGTACGGCGTTACGCCCGGGCTTTTGCTGTTTGCGGCGCTTGCGGTATTCTACTGGTTTGCCGCCGCGCCAATGACCGTGTGGTGGCGTGACGATCTGGCTCACTGGGGCTTGCAGGTCAAGTCCATCTGGTACGCGGGCGGGTTAGTGCCAGGCGCGGCTAGCCTGAACCCCCGCTACGGGGATTATCCGCCCGGCGTGCAGGTGCTCCAGTGGCTCACGATGCACGCGCAAGGCGCGTGGAGCGAGCAAGCGCTTTATTTCACACTGTTCCTGCTGTACGCGGTGTTCCTGCTGCCGCTGGTCACGCGGCTGCGGTGGCGGCGCGCATGGCTGCTGCCGCTGCTGTTTGCAGGCTTTGTGGCGCTGCCCACATGGGGCAACGTGCTCAGCTATGTGTTCTTGGGCGTGGACACGGCGTTGTCGCTGTGTTTCGGCTATGTGCTACTGCTGATCTGGCGGCACCGGCGTGGCGACCGGCTTAGCCTTGCCGCCATCGCACTGGGGCTGTGCGGGCTGTTTTTGATCAAACAGATCGGCGCGCTGTTGCTTGGGTTTGCGGCGGTGCTGTACCTGCTGCGCCGCGCGGATACGCTCCGGCGCTCGCTGCCGGTGCTGTTGGCACCCGTTGTGGTTGTAGGCGGCTGGTTCCTCTACTGCGGCGCGATGGGGCTTTCCGGCTTCAACACCGGCGGGGCGGGCGGCAGCGTTACGGCGATACTGCAAGGCGCATACGCCCTGCCGGAAAACGCAGCGGGCGTGCTGCCCGCGCTGCTTAACGCCCTGTGTGTGCGCTATGTGGGCGACATCACCCTGCACACCGCCGCGCCGTTGGGCCTGCCGCTTATCCTATGGCTGACGGCCTTTCCGCTGGCCGCGCTGGCACTGGGGTGGCGCAGGGCCATCCCCATGGTGCAGGCAAAGCTGTGCGCCCTGTACCTCGCGGGCATGACGCTTGCCTACCTGCTCGTGATGTACCTGAGCTTCTTTACCACTTTCTACTACGAAACCGCCGTCTATACCGGGGCACAGGCAGGCAACATGGTGTTGCTGATCGAACGCTACATGGCCCCGCTGATTTTGGGCCAACTCATGCTGCTGCTCGCGCTGCCGCTAGGCGCGGGGCAGGCGGGTGCCCTGCCGCGCCAAACACCCGTGACGCTGGCTGTGCTGACGCTAGCCGCGCTGCTGATGGTTGTAGGCACCAACTGGGCCGTCATGGGCGACATGCTGCTTCCCGAACGATATGTGCAAAGCGAGCGCGCCGCCGGAAGCGAGGCCACGGTGCGCGACCAGGAGATGTGGGGCGAAGCGCTGGACGGCTTAACCGGCGCGCGCGTGCTGATCGACCTGCCCACCACGTCCGACTACACCAAGGAGATCGTCTACAGCTTCGCGCCCGCGAAGTTTTTCCAGCAAACGCCGGAGAACAGCGAAAGCGTGGATGTGCTGACCCGTTACCTGTTGCATAACGATATCGGCTATCTGGTGTGCCTGGACGATACGTCTGCGCTGGCCGAAGCAGCCGCGCCGCTTGCGGGCGAGGACGGCCTTTACTCCTACACCCTGTACGCGGTCGAGGTGGATGGCGATACCGTCACGTTGACCGAAGCCTGAAACAAAAACGCCCCCCGAAACCAAAGAAGGCGCGGCAGCATGCCGCGCCTTCTTTGGTTGCATTGGTCGCCGCCTTCCGCGCACACCGATAGGCTCCGCACGGGCTATGAACGTTTCCCACCGTGCGTCCGCACCCTGGGGCAGTGCTGCGTACCCTATGCCAGCGTGTACGCCGCGATGCCGATGAACAGCGCAACCGCCAGCAGCGTCTGCACCGATAACGTGGTGGAAATGTACTCGGCATGGCCCGTCACATCCGCATACAGGGGGATGATAAACGGCGCGGGCATACTAAACGCCAGCAGCATCGCCACAAAGAGCGGCTTGTCAAACGCAATCACGCTGAAGATCACCAGCGAGCCCAGCGCCAATAGCGCGCCCATCACCAGCAGGCGCAGCGCCACGGTTTTGAACACCGGCCCCATCAGCGCCTTTTCAAAGCGCAGCTCATACCCCACGATGAGCAAAATCAACGCGCTGGTTGGCGCGGCGATGAAGCGCACCGTATCGCTGAGCACCGGGCCCGCGGGGGTTTGCAACAGCCACTGACCCGCGCCCGTCGCGCCCAGCAGCGCGCCCAGCGTGATACACACAAACACCACGTTGCCAAACATATTGCGCGCCAGCGCTCCGGCGCTAACTTTCTCGCCGCCCACAGACTTGAGCGCCGCCAGAAACACTGTGAACGCGCAAAACGTCTGCCCGATATCCACCATGGCGAACGTCTGCGTCTGCCCCGCATACAACAGACCATAAAGGGCGTACCCCAGCATACCGCCCTCAAAGTTGGTCGTCAGAAACGGCAGAAACTTGCCGTACGGCTTGACAAAACGGCGCAGCGCAAAGCCCGCCAGCAGCCCCAGCACCATGCTCACAAACACCACGCCGAACGTGAGGGCGATGCGCCCGCCGTATTCGGCGGTGAAGAATGCGTAAAACAGCACGGCGGGCAGCGTTATGTTGCCCACCACGGCCTTGAGCCCCTTGAGCCCCGCTTCGCCGAACACACCCCTGCGCTTGCACAGGTAACCAAGCCCAAAGGTAATCAGCACCGGAAGCACCATCCGGATAATCGAAAGCGTCATGGTTACCCCTCCCGCGATGTCTTCTGTTGCATCCATTGTACCTGCGGCGCGCGGCGCGGTCAAGCGCGGCCGGATACGGCCGCAGCCAGCGCAAACGCGCTGGCTGCGGGTAGGGGGTTGGGCGCGGCGCGGCGGCGCAAAAGGGAAAAGGCGCGCTGCGTCCGGTGAAAGCGGGAGGCGTATCAGCCCTGTGCGTTGGCCAGATCGGTGTAGAACTCGAAGGCAAGCTTGTCCGTATAGCCCTCGTGCACGATTTTGCGAATGGCCTGCGCCATCGCCTCGCTGTGCTCGCTTTGGAAGATGTTGCGGCCCATGTCCAGCCCGCGCGCGCCGCCCTGCATGGAGCGGTAGGCCAGGGTGAGGGCTTCGTCCTCGGGCAGCTTCTTGCCGCCCGCCACCACGATGGGCACGGGGCAAGCCGCAACGACTTCCTCAAAGTTATCGCAGTAGTAGGTTTTCACCAGCTGCACGCCCATCTCGGCCACGATGCGCGTCGCCAGCTTGAAGAAGCGATCGGTACGTTCCATGTCCTTGCCCACGGCCACCACACCCAGCGTGGGGATGGAATAATGCATACCTGCATTGATCACGCGGCTTACGTTATCGATGCTGGACAGCTGCCCGTCCGCGCCAATGAACGTCTGCACAGCCATGCAGTCCGCGTTCATGCGGATGCTGTCCTCGATATCCACGGCAATCACTTCATGGCTCAGGTCCTCGTTTAACATGCTGGAGCCGCTGGACACACGCAGGGCGATAGCCTTGCGGTTATCCGCGGGCACACAGGTGCGGATGGCGCCGCGCGTGCCCATCAGGCAGTCCACATACGGCATCAGCTTGGGCACCACGATATCCAGCCGCTCCAGGCCCGCGGTGGAGCCCATGAAGTAGCCGTGGTCAAACGCGAACATCACGGTGTTGCCGCTTTTGGGGTCAAAAATGTTGGCAAGGTGCTTTTTCATGCCCCAGTCCAGGTTGCCCGCGCCCTTGACGTAAAACGCCCCTTGGTTTTGGAAGCTTTCTTCCGTGTGGTAATCCTTGGCGACTTTCAGCCCATCCTTGTCCGGCATGGAGATCGACCTCCTGTTGGTGATATGGGTATACAGTGGTGGCTGGCCGTCGGAGTGTCCGCGCGGCCGGGCCATGGGTGGAGGCCGCGCTCTGGCGCGCGGCCTCCGTTTGCTTGCTGGGTGGGTTTAGAAGTTGTAGTTGTCCATGTTCTCAATGGTGAACACAGCGCGCTCCGGCAGCAGCACGACGCCGCTGGTCTCGGAGGTGAAGGCGTTGGGGTCGAGAACGGTGTTGGGCTCAACCGTCACAGCGCCGATGCCCGGCACGTCGATGGTGTCGCCAACCTTGATTTCCTGGCCGCTGGCCAGCAGGTAGGCCATGTAGCAGCCCAGCGCGCCCTGGATTTTGCAATCCCACAGGCCCCAGCGGGTCAGGATGCCGGCGCGGCAATAGTCCTTCATGCTGTTGGGGGCGGCGAAACCGGTGATGGACACCTTGGTGGCGTCCAGCCCGAGGTTCTGAGCGGCCTGCGCCTGGCCGGGCAGCGCGGTGGAGTCATTGCAGATGATGCCGTCGATGTCCGGATAGGTGCTCAGGATGGACTCACCCACGGTGATGGCCTTCTCGGCATCCTGCTCGGAGTAGTAGTTGTCCGGGAACACGTTGATCCAGTTGGGGTACTTCTCGGCCACATAGACCTCGCCAGCCACATGCCAGCTGTTCTGGTCGGTCACGGTCGCCTGGCTGTAGTGCCACACATACTTGATGGCGTCCTTGGTCACGTCCTTGCCGCGCTCGGTCAGGCTTGCGGCCAGCATGTCCACCAGCATGACGCCCAGCTGTTCGGGCGTGCCCTGGCTTACCATGATGCTGCGGCTCTCGGGCAGCGAGTCGGAGTCCCACGTGGTCACGACCAGCCCAGCCTCGGCGGCTTCCTTGAGGGCGTCGTTCACGCCTGCGGCGTCAACAGTGGAGATGCAGATGGCATCCGCGCCGCTGGTGATGGCGTTCTGCACGATGGCCACCTGGTTGGCCGCAGACGCCTCGGGGTTGCCGTCATACGTCACGGTGAAGCCGTTCAAGGCAGCGAAATCCTGCGCGCCCACGTTCGCACTCTCAAAGAAAGCGTTGCCGGAGAGCTTGGGGATAAACACCACGTTGATGCCTTCCGCCGTCGCGACGGTCACCATGGCCACACACAGCACAAGCGCCATCATGGCAGCCATGATCTTGGAGATCCTGTTCATAGTATACCCTCCTGTAATATTTATTTCCTGCGCGCAGTGCGCGCTAAGAATCGAGGATGTGGGGGCGCGCCCGTTTACCGGCCTGCGTGCAGGTGCCGCCGCCTGCGGGCAAACAGCTTGCGCAGCCTGGGGTTGGTGCCCGCAAATCGGAAGGATACCGTGACCACCAGTAAAATGCCAACCGGGATGTCCAGATATTGCGTAGAGAGGCCATTGAGGCTCAGGCCAATACGCAACAGTCCCACCGCCAGCGCCGCCAGCGCCGAGCCGATCACCCCGCCGCTGCCGCCCAGGTTGCTGGTGCCGCCCAGCACCACTGCGGTCACGATGGGCAGGGTATACTCCGCGCCCATGTCCGCCTTTGCGGTGCCCAGGTAGGCCGTCAGCAGAATGCCCGCGATGGAAGCGCTCAGACCGGAGAGCGTGTATGTGCTCATGATCACCAGTCGCGTGTTGATGCCGCTGTACTCCGCTGCGTTCTTGTTCACGCCGCACAGGAATATCTTGCGCCCATAGTTGGTGCGGTGCAACAGGATGTAGCTTGCCACCACCAGCACGAAGAAAATCACAAACTGCATGGGGATGGCGCCCGCCAGCTCCGTCTTGCTCAGCGCGCGAAACGCCGCCGGAAAGTCGCTGATGCCCTGGTAGGCTTCTTTCTGGCTCAGGTTGGTGACTGCCAGCGCCAAGCCGGAGTAGAGGAACGACCCGCCCAGCGTGACCACCATGGGCTGCACGCCCGTGTACGCTACGAAAAACCCGCTCAGCGTGCCGCACAGCGCACCGGCGACCAGCGCAACAATGCACGCTACGAAGATGTTCATACCCGCGTCGTTCCATAAAACGCCCACCATGATGCTGCTCAGCCCCACGATGGAGCCCGCCTGGATGTCGATGCCGCCGGTGATCATCACATACGTGACAAACAGTGAGATGATGCACACCGGGATAAACTGGTTCAGGCCGCTGAACAGGCGCTTCAGGTTTAAAAACTTGGGGGTCAGCGAGCCGAAGATCACAAACTCCAGCACAATCACCAGTACCAGAAACAACTCCCAGCGCATAAACAGCTTCTTGAGCTTAGCCATGGGCCGCCGCCCCCTTTCCCTCGACCGCAGCGTGCTGCGTCTTGGCGGACAGCCGCTCTCGCCGCGCTTTTTCCACCGCCCGGCGGCGGATGAGCGCATCCGACACCACAATGATGATCAGCAAGATGCCGGTGATGGTATCGTCATAATTGGAGCTGAGGCCCACAAACACCAGCACACGGCTGATGGAGGCCATGATGGCCGCGCCCACGCCCGCGCCGATGACCGAGCCCACGCCGCCGGACAGGCTGATGCCGCCCAGCACGCACGCGGCGATGACTTTCATCTCATACCCGTTGCCCGCGATGGGCGTTACAAAGCCCACGCGGCTCACGTAGAGCACACCACCCGCCGCCGCCAGCACGCCGCAAAGCGCGAAGGCCGCAAATTTGGTCACGTTCACGGGGATGCCCAGCAGCGTCGCGCCGCCGATGTTGTCGCCCACCGCCGCAAGGTAGCGCCCCCGCTTGCTGCGGGTGAGAATCAGGTGCACCCCCACGATCAGCACCAGCGAACCAAGGTAGAAGAACGTGATGGCCTCAAACAGCTTACCCTGCGAGAGGTTTTTGAAGTCAAAGGGGATGTTCTCCACCCATTTGCCGTTGGTGTAGACGTAGATGAGCCCGCGCACGATGCCGTTGATGCCCAGCGTCATGATGATGGAGGGAATTTTAAACACCGTGACGCCGAAACCGTTTACCGAGCCGATGATGAGGCCCACCAGCAGCGCCGCCATGATGGCCAGCGGCCACGGTTGCCCGTCGCGGATCATCGTGCCACTGATGGTGGCGGTGATGCCCAGCGTGGCGCCCACGGACACGTCAATTTCGCCCGTGATGATGACCAGCGCGATGCCTACCGCGACCACCGTGTACACCACGCTGCTGTTGAAGCACAGCCAGATGTTCGCGGCGGAGAGGAAGTTGGGGTTGATGGCGCCCACGCCCAAAAACATGAGCACAATGAACGCAAACGCCGTTGTTTCGCGGGAATGCAGCAGTTTCTTAAGCACCCTGCGCACCCCTTCCCGTTACGCCGAACGCGGCGCTCATCAGGCTGTCCTGGCTGATGTCGCACTTGGCGAACTCGCTGTTGATATGCCCGCAAAACATGGTCACGGCCCGGTCGCTCAGCTCCACGATCTCCTCCATGTCCGATGAAATCAGCAGGATTGCCAGCCCCTGCTCCTTGAGCTGCTGGATAATGGCGTACACGTCGCCGCGCGCCGCCGCGTCAATGCCGCGGGTGGGTTCGTCCAGAATGAGCACCTTGGGGCCGGTTGCCAGCGAGCGGGCAATGACCACCTTCTGCTGGTTGCCGCCGCTGAGCGAGCCGATGGCCTGGTCGCGCCCCGTCACCTTGGTGCGGAAAGCCTTGATAAACGTATCGGTGATGGCACGCTCCTGCTTGAAGTTAATGAAGAAGCGGCTCATGCGGTGCAGGTTTGCGGCGGTCGTGTTGGCCGCCACGTCACTCAGGCGGAAAATGCCGTTTAAGAAGCGGTCCTCGGCCACATAGTTGAGGCCCGCGTCCAGCATCTGCCGCGTGGAGAAGCCCGTTACGTCAAGTCCGCAGAGGCTGACCGTGCCACTTTTAACCGCGTCGCGGCCAAAGATGGTGGTCGCCAGCTCCGTGCGCCCCGCACCCACCACGCCCGCCAGCCCCAGCACCTCGCCAGGGTATACCTGGAGGCTCACATCGCTGAAACCGTAGCCCGTCAGGTGAGATACGACCAGCGCGGGCTGCGCGTCCTCATAGCCCGCAGCTTTGCAGCTCTCCCCCATCGTACGTATCTCCGCGTTGGGCGGCAGCAGGCCCGCCACCAGCATTTCACGGGTAAAGTCGCACACGGGGCCGTTTAAGGTAATCACACCGTCGCGCATGATCAGCACCCGATCGGCAATCTGGAACACCTCGGTCAGGCGGTGCGTGATATAGATGATGCTGATGCCCTTGGCCTTCAGATCCGCCACGATCTTAAAGAGGCTCTCCACCTCGTTGAAGGTGAGCGAACTGGTGGGCTCGTCCAAAATAAGCAGCCGCGCGTTGCGCATCAGGCCGCGCAACAGCTCCACCAACTGCTGCTCCGCGATGGAGAGTGTGGCAGCCTTGCGGCCAAGGTCCATGCTCCACCCAAGGTGGGCCAGCAGCGCCACCAGCCTGCGGTGCAGCTCGCCCGTGTTCTCCCGAAAGCCCATAAGCACGTTTTCTTCCACGGTCATGTTGGGGAAGAGCATCGGCTCCTGCGGCACCAGGTATATGCCAGCGGCCAGCGAAGCGGCAGGCCTGCGCAGTTTGGCGGGCTTGCCCGCCAGATAGATGTCCCCTTCGTCGGGCTGGTAGATGCCCATGATGATTTTCACCAGCGTGCTCTTGCCGGCTCCGTTGCCGCCGATCAGCGCCACCACCGAACCGCGGGTGATATCCATGTCGATCCCCTTGAGCACGGAGTTGGAGCCGAAGGCTTTGGTGATGCCGCGTACCGACAGCATCGCGTCCTCGGGTAGCCGAACCGTTTCGTTCATCCAGCGAACCCCCAATGGTCAAAACAATTGTTAGGTGACCGTCTTTTTTGTTCCTGCCAACATGATACCCTCTTCGCTCACTTTTGTCAACGGCATCGACAAAAAAATTTGGCTTGGGCTGGCGCAGGTACGAAAAACCGTCCCTATACTTGGTCATTTGCGCTAGTTCCGCATAGGCAATTTTGTGCGCTAATAGCTGCGTGGGCGGGTTTCTTCCATGTTTAACAAGTTTTCGCAAATACAATTGACAGCCATCGGAACAGGTGATATACTATCGGCAGAAGTTACATTTGTTTGTTACTGCAACTATTGCAATCTCTCGCGGGGAGGCGCACCATGGATTATGAAGAGTCGCTGATGATCAAAATCGCGTGGTACTATTATTTTGAAAACATGACCCAGCAGAGCGTGGCGGACACGCTGGGCATCAGCCGTATGCGGGTCATCAAGCTGCTGGAGAAAGCGCGCCAGACCGGCATCATCCAGTTCCGCCTGCGCAAGGACGGGGAAACCCGCATGAAGCTGGAACGAGGCCTGATGGCGGAGTTCGGCCTGCAGGATGCGTTCATCGTGCCCGGCTCCTTGAGCAAAGGGCAGGTAAACGCAGGCATTGCGGAGGCCGCCAGCATGTACATCAGCGAGCGCCTGACCGAGAATAGTTTCATCAATATGGGTTATGGCGACACGCCCAGTCGGATTTTGAACAACCTTGCCACCATGGCAGAGCGCCCCATCACCTGCGTGTCGCTCACCGGCGGGGTCAATTATTACCTGCCGGACACGCGCAGCAACGTGTTCAACGCCAAGCTGCATCTGATCCCCACGCCGCTTTTGGCCAGCAGCAAGGAGATGGCCGACGCCATGCGCCACGAGGCCAGCGTGGCGGAAATCAGCCGCATGATCAGCCTCGCGCAGCTGACCGTCGTGGGCATCGGCGCTATGCACGAAACGGCCACCATCTTCAAATCCGGCATTTTGAACCGCAACGATTTCCTCTATTTGCAGATGCAGGGGGCAGTGGGCGATCTGCTGAGTCACTTCATCGACCGCGACGGCAACCTGATCGAAACCCCGCTGGAGGGGCGGCTCATCAGCACGTCGCTCACCAAGCTCAAGGCGCTGCAAAACGTCATCGGCGTGGCGGCGGGCGATGTAAAGGTGAACGCCATCCGCGCCGCCCTGCGCGGCGGCTATCTGGATGTGCTCATCACCGACGACCGAACTGCGGCCAAGCTGCTGGGCCAAGAAACCGACGATTGACAGGCCAACGCACCCCTGCGGCCAACATACTGAAACGGAGGCAATCAAGTGGCAAAGCAAACCCTGATGGCAATTGACGCGGGCACAGGCAGCGTGCGCGCGGTGCTCTTTGACACCGACGGCACACAGCTGGGCTGCGTGCAGCGGGAGTGGACGCATGGGCAGGATCCGCTCTACCCCGGCAGCATGGATTTTGACTGGCAAACCAACTGGGCATTGGCGTGTGCCTGCGTGCGCGGCGTGCTGGCGGAGACGGGCGTCAACCCAGCCGATATCGCCGCCGTCAGCACCACGTGCATGCGCGAGGGCATCGTGCTCTACGACGCGCAGGGCGAGGAGATTTGGGCCTGCGCCAACGTGGATGCGCGCAGCACCGACGAGGTGGCCCAGCTGATCCGCCAAAACCCAGCGCTGGAGAAGGAGATCTACGCCGTATCCGGCCAGACCTACGCGCTGGGCGCGCTGCCCCGCATCCTGTGGGTCAAAAACAAGCGCCCGGATCTGTATGCACGGCTTTCCAAGGTGGGCATGTTCAACGACTGGCTCATCAAAAAGCTTACGGGCGTGCTGGCGGTGGAGCCCAGCAACGGCAGCACCTCCGGCATATTTGACCTGCAGGCGCGCGCGTGGGATACCGCTATCATGCGCAAGGTAAACCTGAAGGACGACATCTTCCCCCCCGTGGCGGAGTGCGGCACTGTGGTGGGCACCGTGAACGCGCGCGGCGCGGCGGATACGGGGCTTTGCGAGGGCACACCCGTGGTGGCGGGCGGCGGCGACTCCCAGCTGGGCTGCGTGGGCGTGGGCGTAGTGGACGAGGGGCAGGCCGCCATCTTGGGCGGCAGCTTCTGGCAATATGAGTTCAACACCGCCAGCGGCCAGACCGACGGCAAGTGCCGCGTGCGCGTCAACTGCCACGCGGTGCCCGCCCTGTGGCAGTATGAAGCGCTGGCCTTCCTGCCCGGCCTGGCGATGCGCTGGTACCGCGACGCCTTCTGCCAGGACGAGGTTCGCCGCGCCGCGGAGCTGGGCACCGACCCCTACGCGCTGATGAACGAGGAAGCTAAAAAGGTGCCCGCAGGCTGCTACGGTATGATGTGCACGTTCAGCGATGTGATGAACTTCATCAGCTGGAAGCACGCCGCGCCTACGTTCACCAATTTTGCACTGGACGCGCAGCGGTTCAACAAGTATACTTTCTACCGCGCCATCATGGAAAACGCGGCCATGGTAACCCGCGGCCATGTGGAACTGGTGCGCGAGGCCACCGGCCACGCCCCACGCGAAGTGGTGTTTGCAGGCGGCGCCAGCAAAGGCGACGTGTGGTGCCAGATTGTTGCCGATGTGCTGGGCCTTCCCGTCAAGGTGCCGGTGGTCAAAGAGGCCACGGCGCTGGGTGCGGCCATCCTCGCGGGGCACGGCGTGGGGCTGTATGCCGACATCTCCGGCACGGCGCGCAAGCTGGTCAAGTGGGAACGCATCTTTACGCCCGACACGGACAACCACAGGGTTTATGAGGAGATGTACGCGCCCTGGCGCGAGGTATATCAAGCCCAGCTTGCTCTGAGCGACCGCGGCCTGACCCGCTACATGTGGGTTGCGCCCGGACTGTAAAAAACGGAGGGGAACGACCATGTTCATCGTCAACGAGGCCGACCGGGAATATCGTTTCGGCAACAGCGGCCCCAAATACCTGATGAAGGGGCCGCGCTTGAATTTCGCCATCGTGCAGTTTCAAGCCGGGGAGGATTTCAAGGCGCATTATCATAACATCATGGAAGAGAATTTCTATATCCTCGAGGGCGAGGTGGACATCATCGTGGACGGCGTCACGCACCATTTGAGCGCCGGGCAGCTGATTCACATCGAGCCCTCCGAGGTGCACTACGTCATCAACAACTCCAACGCCCCCGTCAAGATGATCTCTACCCTCGCCCCCTACACCGATCCGGACAAGGTGGAAGTGGACGATTATACCTATTGAACCGGTGCGCCTGCCTTCGCAGGCAACCACGCCGCAGCCCGCGTATGCGTTTGCCGCGGCCTTCCCCTATCCACAAACAAGGGCCGCCGTTTGCTGTGCGCAACGGCGGCCCTTGGCATATCGGGTTCTTTTGGGTTTTAAATCGTTCATGCGTCAAACGACGCGAGCGGTTTGCTCAATGGTGCCAACCGCACGCGAAGGCGCAGCGGGGTTATGTCAAGCCATAGCAACACAGCCATGGAATGAAAGCGCTGTGGGATGGAATGGTTCATGATTTGAAACCGTATCATCTTCACATCGATGGTTGAAACCTGTCAGGCGCACAGCGACGCTCGCCCGCTGTTTTCAGAAATGTCAGCATTGCCAACCCTCGGTGGCATGGCAAGCCTTACCCGCGCTCACATTGGCGGTGCCCCTTCCGCGCCCGCGCGCGCAGGCTTCGTTCTCCCCTTGAGCCACAACCCCAGCAGCATCAGCAGCGGAAACGCGATGGCCGCCAGCAGGCCAATGCGCAGTTGCCCGCCCGCCGCATCGGCCACCAACCCCACCGTCGCGGGCCCAGACGAACAGCCCAGGTCGCCCGCCAGCGCCAGCAGGGCAAACATCGCCGTGCCCCCCGCGGGTAAGCCTGCCGCTGCAAGGCTGAATGTGCCCGGCCAGAACACCCCCACCGAGAAACCCACCAGCGCGCAGCCGATCAGGCTGAGCAGCGGCAGGCCGGAGAGCGCCGCCAGCAGGTAGCCCACCACGCACAGAACCGCGCACGCCGCCATGACGCGCGCAAGCGGCAGGCGATCGCTGTAACGGGCGTGCAGCACGCGTGCAATGCCCATCATCACCGCAAACAGGCAGGGGCCGGTCAGGTCGCCCAGCGTTTTGCTCACGCCCAGTCCCGCTTCGGCAAACGCCGAGGCCCATTGGCTCATGCCCTGCTCGCTTGCGCCCGCGCATACCATCAGCAGCATGAGCACCCAAAACAGTTTGTTGCCAAACAGCGCCCTGAGCCCCTTGCCGCCATGCTCGCCCGGCAGGCGACGGATGGGCACCAGCGAGAAATAGACAGCGTTACAAAGCGGCAGCAGTGCCCACAGGCAGGCCAGCACCGGCCAGCCCGCAATGCCAAACAACGCGAAAAACGCTGTGGAGGCCAGCACCACAAACACATGCCCCCAGCAGTAGAACGAGTGCAGCAGGCTCATGGCGGCTTCCTTGCGCTCGGTGGGGCACGCCTCCACAATGGGGCTCACCAGCACCTCCAGCAGCCCGCCACCCATGGCGTACAGCACCACAGCAAGCAGCAACCCCACAAACGGCGCGGGCAGCAGGCGTGGCAAAACACCCAGCCCCAGCAGCCCAAGCCCGCTGAGTATATGCGCCGTAACGATCCAGAAGCGGTAGCCCAGCCGGTCTACAAAACGGGCGGCAAGCGCGTCCACGGCCAGTTGCACGGCAAAGTTCAGGCTCACCAGCAGTGTGATCTGCTCCAGCGGCACATGAAGCTCCCGCTGAAACGTGAGGAACAAAAGCGGCGCGAAGTTGTTCACGATGGCCTGCGTCACATACCCAAGGTAACTGGCGGTCAGCGTATGGTTGTAGTTGGTGCGGATGCTCATGCGGAACGCTCCTCTCACATCGCTTCATTGTACCATGACTTCGCCCGCCTGCAAACTATCAAAACCACCAAAGCCTTTTTTCACGCGTTTTCGCGGGCCCTGCGGGCAGGAGGGCGAGCGTGCGGATGGTTCCGATACGCTTCCGCATCGTATTGTCACCCATTATTCACGCTTTGGTTGACATTTTAAATCGGTTCTGCTATCATCAGCTGCGAAACGACCCCGTTTGAAAGGATGTTGCCCTTGAAGCGCGTAAAGCCCCTCCTCACTACAGTCGATATGGTGCTCATCGCCCTGTTTGCGGTGCTCATCGCGGTGTGCGCCTGGATCGCCATCCCCACCACCGTCCCCTTCACGCTGCAAACGTTCGCGGTGCTGTGCGCTATGGGGCTGCTGGGCGGCAAGCGCGCGACGCTGACCATCCTCTTGTACCTGCTCATGGGTGCGGTGGGCCTGCCCATGTTCAGTCATTTCGGGGGAGGGCTGGGCAAACTGCTGGGTGTGACGGGCGGCTATCTGGTCGGCTTTCTGGCCTCCACACTTGTGTACTGGCTGTTTACAAAGATTGCGGGAGAGGGCTACCTTGCGCGCCTTGCCGGCATGGTGCTGGGGCTTTTGGTGTGCTATGCGTTTGGCACGGCATGGTTCATGGTTGCCTACGCCCCCGCGACGGGGCCGGTGAGCCTGGCCACGGCGCTTGGCATGTGTGTGGTGCCCTTCCTGATCCCCGAGGCGGTCAAGGTCGCGCTGGCGGCCTTCATTGTGCGCATTCTCCCCGCACGCGTCGGTGCACTGAACAGGTGCGCAGCCGCCGATCAACACTGACGGCCAACTGCTCCGGCAAGCTCGCCCGCAGCGCAAAGCCGCCGAAACCGTAACGGTTGCGGCGGCTTATACTGTCAATAAGCCACAACGCGCTGTTAACGGCACTCGCCTCATAGCCGCTTCACGGCTGTTCGCCCGATAACGCAAAGTGTTTCGACATAATGCTTTGGGGCTCCGCCACAAACCCCGCAAGAGGCGCGCCCCTTGACACTTTTCATCTGCTGCGGCGATTTTGCCTGTCTGCGTTCTACAATGCGCCCTTTGAGCGTGCGCCACAACGTCCTTTTGGCGGTTACCCCATCCCAGAAACCGTTGGAGCAAAGCATCTTGGTGATATCAATGCAACCCTGCGCGAGCCGTTGGTTCCATCAGCGTAATTGTCAAGGTTGCTCAAAGGCCGTCGCACCTCGTTCGGGTGCGGCGGCCTTTGCTTTGCGTTTCCGTTATGCGTCCAGCGTCTTGAGTTTCTCATAGATGGCGACATAATCCCGCGCGCTGTGCGCCCAGCTGTAGTCGCCCCCCATACCGGTTTTGCGCAACTTGGCCAGCATATCCGGCTCGGTTTCATAGCACCGGATGGCGCGCTGGATCACCACCAGCATGTCGTGCGCGTTGTAGTTTAAGAACGTGAAGCCGTTGCCCTCGCCCGTGTGCTCGTTGTAGCTAAGCACCGTGTCACGCAGGCCGCCCGTCTCACGCACGATGGGCACCGTGCCGTAGCGCATGGAGATGAGCTGGCTAAGCCCGCAGGGCTCAAACAGCGAGGGCATCAGGAAGAAGTCCGCAGCCGCATACAGCTTGTGCGCCAGCGCGTGGTCCATGGCAAAGCGCGCGGCCAACCGCCCCTTGTACTGCCCCTCCGCCCAGCTGAACAGGTTGGTATAACGCGCGTCGCCCATGCCCAGCACCGCCAGCTGCACGTTTTCGGCCATGATGTCGCCCAGCACGCAATCCACCAGGTCAAGGCCTTTCTGGTTGGTCAGCCGCCCCACCATGGCAATCAGCGGCACGTCCGCATCCACCGCGAGGCCCAGCTCCTCTTGCAGGCGGCGCTTGTTTTCGGCTTTGCCGGTCAGGTCCTCCGCGCTGTAGCGGGCGTAAATCAGCGGGTCGTTCTCGGGGTCATATTCCTCGGTGTCGATGCCGTTCAAAACGCCGTAGAGCGTGTCGCGGCGGGCGCGGATCAGCCCGTCGAGCCGCTCGCCGTAGTACGCGGTAGTGATCTCCTCCGCATAGCTGGGGCTCACGGTGGTGATGGCGTCGCTGTAGACCAGCCCGGCCTTCATGAAGTTGGCACAGCCGAAGCACTCCAGCTTGTCGCTGCTCCACAGCCCGTCGCCCAGCCCCAGCACGTCCTGCACCTCGCGGATGCCGAAGATGCCCTGATATTGCAGGTTGTGGATGGTGAACACGCTTTTAGCGCCAGTGTAAAACGGCAGGTGCGCGTATTGGATCTTCAGCAGCGCGGGCACCATGCCGCTCTGCCAGTCGTGCGCGTGCAAAATGTCCGGCGCGAAGCCCAGCAGCGGCAGGGCGTTGAGTACCGCGCGGCAGAAGAAGCCGTAACGCTCGTACTCGTCACCGCCCAGCCCGTAGACGTACGGCCTGCCGAAGTAGTACTTATTGTCCAGAAAGTAGTAGGTGACCCCATCCTTCTTGAGCATCATCACGCCACAGTACTGCCTGCGCCAGCCCAACTGCACGTCAAAGTGCAGCACGAACTGCATCTTGTGCTGCCAATCCAGCCCGATGGCGGTATACATGGGCAGCATCACGCGCACGTCGTGCCCCTGCTTTGCCAACACGGGCGCCAGCGAACCCACCACGTCCGCCAGCCCGCCGGTTTTGATGAATGGCACGCACTCGCTTGCCGTAAAGAGGATGTTCATGGTTTCACGCTCCTTGCCCGGCCGCCGTGGCGGCCGCGGTTAGTCCGGCCCTGCCGGTGTGCCGCGCCGCGCGGGGCTAGATGCTCATGTCCTTGCTGATTACAATGGGGTAACTGTTAGGGCCGATCAGCTTGCCGTTTTGCTTGATGACCGCCTGCTTGTCCAAGATGCAGTTTTCCAGCCACACACCTTTCTCAATCTGGCTGTCCTGCATGATCACGCAGTTTTTAACCGTCGCGCCCTTGGCCACTTTCACGCCGCGGAACAGCACGCTGTGCTCCACCGTGCCATCCACAATGCAGCCGTCTGCCACGATAGAGTCCGTCACCTGCGCGTTGTCCAGATAACGGGCGGGCAGTTCGTCTCGCACCTTGGTATACACGGGTTTGTCGTCGCTGAAGAGCGCGTGGCGCACGCGGGGGTCAATCACATCCATGTTGAACTGAAAGTAGCTCTGCACACTGTCCATGCGGTAGCATACGTCCCGGTACTCAAAGCCCGCCACGCGCATACCCGCGTCGCGGATCATCCGCTGGAACACGTCGCGCGTAAGGTCATGGTAGCCGTGCGCTACGCCACGGTCCACCAGTTCCAAAAGCAGGCTCTTCTTAAGCAGGAAGGCCTCCATGCAGGTGTTCTCGTAGCGGGGGCGGGTGGGGTCGATCTCCACATCGGTGATCAGCCCGTCCGTGCTGATGTCGAAGTAGATACCGTACTCAGGGCGGCGCATGGCCGTATCTTTGGTATACAGGATGGTCACATCCGCACCGCTCTTGCCGTGTGCCTCCATCATGTCTTCAAAGTTCGCGTTGTAGACGATCAGGCTATTAAGCAGCAGCACGTACTCCTGCTTGCTGCGGCGTAGGTAGCCATAGTTAGAGTACAGCGCGTCCAAACTGCCGCTGTATACGCCCACGTTTTCGCGTGTTAAGAACGGTGGCAGGATGTAGAGGCCGTCGTTCTTGCCGTGCAGGTCCCACTCCTTGCCGCTGCCCAGGTGGTCCATCAGGCTGTGGTAGTTCTTCTGCATGATGACGCCCACGTTCTTGACGCCGCTGTTCACCAGCCCGCTGACCAGAAAGTCGATCACACGGTAGCGGCCTGCCACCGGCATGGCGGCGATGGCGCGCATCAACGTCAGTTCGCGCAGAAAGCTGTCCTTTTCGCCGGTATAGATGACGCCCATCACATTCTTCATAGCCATGGCGCTTTCCCTCTTTCCTGTGCGTTTTGGGCTAATCTTCGCGCTGCTCGCCAGCGCGCACCAGCGTGCCGGCGGGCAATTTTACATTCTGGCCCACAACGGCGATATCGCCAGTCGCCTCGCCCACGTTCGCGCCCGCGCCGATCACCGCACCCTCCGCAACGATGGCCCGCAGCACCTGCGCACCGCGCTCGATCACCGCGCCCGGCATCACCACACTATCCACCACGCTCGCGCCCTCCATGACGGTCACGCCCGCAAACAGCACGCTGTGCATCACGCGCCCGTATACCTCGCAGCCTTCGGTAATCAGGCTGCTCTTGGCTACCGCGCCCGGGGCCATGTAATGGGGGGCTTCGCCAGGGTTGCGGCCGTAGATGCGCCACTTCTTGTCATAAAGGTCGATGGGCATGGGCATGTTGAGCAGATCCATGTTAGCCTCCCAGAGGCTTTCGATGGTGCCCACATCCTTCCAGTAGCCTTCAAAATCGTAGGCGAACAGGCGCTGCTTATCGCGCAGCATATTGGGGATGATGTTTTTGCCAAAGTCGTTGCTGGAGCCCGCGTCCGCCGCGTCCTCGTTTAAGTACTTGCGCAGCTTGCTCCAGGTGAAGATGTACACGCCCATGCTGGCCTTGTTGTTCTTGGGTTTCTTGGGCTTTTCTTCAAACTCCGCCACCGCGTTGTCCGCATCCGTGTTCATGATGCCAAAGCGGTTGGCTTCCTCCCAGGGCACCTCGCGCACCGCGATGGTCGCATCCGCGTCGCGTTCGATGTGGCAGGCCAGCATGGCGTTATAGTCCATCTTGTAGATGTGGTCGCCGCTCAAGATCAGAACGTAGTCGGGGTTGAACTGCTCGATGAACGCGGTATTCTGATAGATGGCGTTGGCGGTGCCGCTGTACCATAAACCCTGCTTACCCTTCACATACGGCGGCAGCACGTAAACGCCGCCATGCGCAAGGTCTAAATCCCACGGCGAGCCACTGCCGATGTAGGCGTTGAGTTCCAGCGGCTGGTACTGGGTCAGCACGCCCACCACATCGATGCCGCTGTTGGTGCAGTTGCTCAGCGGAAAGTCGATGATCCGGTACTTGCCCCCATACGGGATGGCCGGCTTGGCCATGTTGGCCGTCAGGATCCCTAGCCTGCTTCCCTGACCGCCTGCCAGCAGCATGGCGATACATTGCTTCTTTTTCAGCATACAGGTACCACTCCTTCAGTATGATGGCGAATGAAACGGCCCGCGCGACGGCAGCGCGCCTACTTGCGCAAGGCGCGGCCCTTGGCCAACTGCCTGTCGTCTGTCTCCTGCGTTTTGGGTGAGGGTTTTTTGGCCGCCGCCTTGGCCTTGGCCTTGGCAGCCTGCGCAGCGTCCTTGAGGGTTGCGGTGGCTGTTTCGGGCTTGGCGGCCATGGCGTTTACCCTGTGTTGTGCCTGCATCGTATATCGCCTCCTGCTTTGATGGGTGATCCGCGCGGCCAGCGTGCGCGCGCGCCGTCGGTTAGGCGGCGCGGGGTACACCTTGGCGTAAGTAAAATAACAGCAGCTCAGCGGTGGCACGCAGATGTCCGCGCTATACGCAAAGCCGTTATACCCCTCGGGGCGCGCGGCGATCACGTAGGCGTTGTACTGGTTGCTGCCGCCAAACTCTGCACGGTCGGTGTTGAGCACCTCGGTCAGCGTGCCGCCCAGCGGCAGGCCTACGCGGTAGACGGGGTGGAACACGGGGGTGAAGTTGGTCACACACAGCACGGACCCGCCATGCGCGTCTGTGCGCAGGAAGGCCAGCACGCTGTTGTCGGTATCGTTAGGGATGATCCACGTAAACCCCGCCCAACCGGTATCCACTTCGTAGAGCGCGGGCGTGACCGCGTACAGGCGGTTGAGGGCCTTCACACACGCCTGCACCTGCGGGTGGCGGTCATACGTCAGCAGAAACCAGTCCAGCTGGTCGTTGTACTTCCATTCGATGAAGTGCGCAAACTCGCCGCCCATGAACAAAAGCTTCTTGCCCGGGTGTGCCATGGTGTAGCCGTACAGCGCGCGCAGCCCCGCAAACTTTTGCCACAGGTCGCCGGGGTTTTTATCCAGCATACTGTGCTTGCCATGCACCACCTCGTCGTGGCTGAAGGGCAGAATGTAGTTTTCGCTGAAGGCATAAAACAGGCTGAACGTGAGCTTGTCGTGATGATAGCGGCGGTGCACCGTATCCTTTTTGATATAAAACAGGATGTCGTTCATCCAGCCCATGTTCCACTTGAACCCAAAGCCCAGCCCGCCCAGATACGTGGGCGCGGTCACCATCGGGTAAGCGCTGCTCTCCTCGGCGATCATCATCACGCCCGTAAAATCGTGGTACACCGTTTCGTTCAGGCGGCGCAGGAACGCGATGGCTTCCAAGTTTTCGCGCCCGCCGTAGCGGTTGGGCAGCCACTGGCCCGACTCCTTACAGAAGTCGAAGTATAAAAGGCTGGATACCGCGTCCACCCGCAGGCCGTCGGCATGGTAGGTCTCCAACCAGAAACACGCGTTGCTCAGCAGGTAGCTGCACACCTCGCCGCGCGCAAAGTCAAACAGCATCGTTCCCCACTGGGCAATCTCGCCGCGGCGCGGGTCGGGGTGGCTGTAGAGGTGCGTGCCGTCCAGCTTGTAGAGGCCCGCCTCGTCACGCGGGAAGTGCGCGGGCACCCAGTCCAGAATCACGCCCAGCCCCGCCTGATGGCAGCGGTCAATCAGCGCCATCAGCTGCCTGGGCGTGCCGTAGCGCGACGTGGGCGCGTAGAAGCCCGTCACCTGATAGCCCCAGCTCATGTCCAGCGGATGCTCCATGACGGGCATCAACTCCACATGCGTATAGCCCATCTCCAGCACGTAGGGGATCAGCTGATCCGCAAGCTCCTCATAGTTCAGGTAAGCGCCGCCCTCATGCCGCCGCCAGCTGCCAATGTGTACCTCGTAGATGTTCACGGGGCTTTGATAGGGGTTGTAGGTCGCCCGCCGCGCAAGCCACGCCGCGTCGCCCCAGGCATAGCCGTCCAGCTCGTACAGGCGGCTGCCCATGTTGGGCCTCAGCTCGCTAAACATGCCGTAGGGGTCGGCCTTCATGCGCCATACGTCGTCCTGTCCCCACACGGCGTATTTGTAGGCGGGCTGCCCGCCCGCGGGCGTGTTCTGCCACAGCTCGCTTTCGTCCAGCCGCAGCTCCCAGGTACCGTCATACTGCTTTTGCATGGGGTGGCGGCTTTTATCCCAGTGGTCGAAATCGCCCACCAGCGCCACATGCTTGGCGTTGGGTGCCCACATGCAGAAGTGCCAGTGGCGCACGCCGTTTTCCTCGCAGGGGTGCGCGCCCAGCATCTCATAACTGCGGCGATTCAGGCCCTGATGGTATAGCTCCCGCTGCCGGTCGGTCGGCGGATTGTAACGCAATCGGGTGACCCCCTCGCTGAATGCTGGGATGCGACGCGTGGGCGGGGATGGCGACGCTCGCCCCACCGCCACGGAAGGTGTAGAAACGCAAGCGGCGCGGAGAAACGGCAACACATGCCCGCCGCGTTCGCGTGAGCGGATATGGTATTACATTCCACAACTGAACTTACTTGTACATCTATTTTATGCGCAAAGCGGGGCATTCGTCAAGATGGCGGACAGGTTTTTTTCTGCACGCGCCGCGGCGGGCCGCAAAGGCCGCTTTCGGCTGCACGCCGCCGCGCGCACGGGGTACCCCTTGCGGGCTAGCCCCGACCACATTGTGATACAATCGTAACCATCCACAGCCTGCCCACCGTGCCACAGGCCGCGCCGCACGCCTTGCTGCCCATGCGTTTGGCACCAAAGCCCCGTGCGCGCCGCCGAACATTCTTCTTTACTTTTAAGCCTTGACAGGGTACAATGGCAAGGAATTTTCCAAACCAAACATATTTTGCAAGAAGGTGCACTATGATCGCTGTGATCGTCAATCCCGTAGCGGGGTCAGGCCTGGCCGCAACCGTCGGCCAGAAGGTGGATGCGCTGCTGACCCAGCGCGACGTTACGCATACCATGTTGTATACCCAGCGTGCGGGCCACGCGACCGAGCTGGCAAAAGCCTGTGCCGCCGAGGGCGTGGAGACCGTGCTTTCCGTAGGCGGCGATGGCACCCTCAACGAAACCGCCGCCGGTCTGGTGGGCACGCAAACGGCACTGGGCATCATCCCCGCCGGCACGGGCAATGATTTCATCAAGGCGTTGGGCACCCCCCGCAAGTGGGACGAAGCGCTTGCCTACATCCTGCAAAACCCCGCGCACCCGCTGGATACCGGCATGGTGAACGATACGTTCTTCATCAACGTGTGCGGCGCGGGCTTTGACGTGATGGTGCTGGACTATGCCAACAAGGCCAAGAAGCGCGTGCGCGGCATCTGGCCCTACCTCTACGGCGTGCTGGCAGCCATCCGCGCGTTCAAGCCCTTTGCCATGCAGGTGGAAATTGGCGACGATATCAGGCTGGACGGCAAGTACATGATCTGTACCATCGCCAACGGCACCACCATCGGCGGGGGCATCCCGATTTTGCCCATTGCCAACGTGGCGGACGGGCTGTTGGACATCATGGTGGTGGACACCGTCGCCCCGTGGCGCATCCCCTTCTACCTGCCCGCGCTGCTGGGCGGAAAGCTGCTCAAAAAGTCCATCGCCCACCACTACCGCACGGACAAGTGCGCCTTGATTTCGCACAACATGCGCCTGAACATGGATGGCGAGATTGTGCCCATGGAAAGCGCGCGTTTTACAGTGCGGCCCGCCTCGCTGCTGACGCATTGGCCGGGCAGCGGCGCTGCGGGAACCTGACGGGCCGCCCCCTGCCAACCCCGCCCGCTTTCGGGCCGCACAGCCTGCGGCCCGTTTTTTTGCGCCGGTTTGTGGTATACTGATGGCAAGCGAACCTACAGAAACGGAGTGAGGCATATGAGCAGATTCACGCGAAGGGTGCGCATTGCGTTCCTCAAAACCATGGAGGCGCTGGGCACCTCGGCTGCGAATTTGGCCGGTAGCGCCAAGCTCAAAGTGCAGGAGCTGACGCTGGAAAACCGCCGCCGTGAGATACTGACCGATTTCAGCTTGCAGGCGTTTGAGCTGTGGCAAAAAGGCGCGCAGCTGCCGGAACCGCTCGCCACCATGCTGGCGGAGCTATGCGAGGTCGAAAGCAGGCTGAGCGTGCTGCGCGCGCAGAAGTTTGCCAAGCTGAATGCCGAACACGCACCCGTGGATGGCGACGCGCAAGCCGCGGCGGACGGCGCGCTGCCAGCCGCGACGGACGGCGATGCGGCAAGCGCTGCTTTGGACGCGGAAACCGCCGCCGACGGCACCCCGCGCCCCGAAAACGACGGCACGTCCACAGCGGGCGAAACACCCACGGAATAGCACAGCCCGCGATAACAGAACTCTCCACATAACGCCGCCCGCAACAACCGTCGCCAAAACGTCGCCGCGTGCTGTACGTAATCGGTTTTTCCGTTTACCCGCCGCCTCGCCTGTGCTATGCTGTGGTCAAACCGCAGCAACGGGAGGGATCGGGCCATGTTTGAACTCGTACAGGTGGCCGCGCATACGTACTACATCCAAAGCCCCGCGAAAATCGGCGTATATGTGCCGGACGAGCACAACGCCGTACTGATCGACAGCGGCAACGACAAGGACGCGGGCCGCAAGGTGCTCAAGGTGCTAACGGAGCAAAACTGGGTGCTATCGGCCATCGTGAACACCCACTCCAACGCCGACCACATCGGCGGCAACCGCTACCTGCAAAGCCAGACGGGATGCAAGGTGTTCGCGGGCGGCATGGAAGGGCCTTTCACCCGCTGGCCGCAGTTGGAGCCAGCCTTCCTCTACGGCGGCTACCCGTGCGGCGATTTGCGCCACAAGTTTTTGCTGGCGCAGCCCAGCGACGTGCTGGATTTCACCGACCCGGGCTTTCCCTCCGCGCTCACGCCCATCCCCCTGCCGGGCCATTTTTTTGACATGGCGGGCTTCCGCACGCCGGATGACGTGGTGTTTCTGGCGGACTGCCTTTGCAGCGACGCGACGCTGCAAAAGTACGGCGTAACGTTCCTCTACGACGTGGCAGCCTACCTGACAACGCTGGACGCAGTGGCGCAGATGCAGGCGGCGCTGTTCGTGCCCGCCCATGCCGACGCGACGGCCGACATCGCCCCGCTGGCGCGCCGTAACACGACACAGGTGCTGGCCGTCGCGGATACGCTGCTGGGCCTCCTGCGCGCTCCCATTTCGTTTGAGGATGTGCTCAAGGCCGTGTTTGACCATTACGGCCTGGCGATGAACTTCGAGCAGCATGTGCTGGTGGGCAGCACCGTGCGCAGCTACCTGTCGTGGCTGCGCGACGCAGGCAAAGCGAACGTTTTGTTTGAGGACAACCGGATGCTGTGGGTTGCGGCGTAACCCGCAATCACATCCTTCATGCGTCATAGATCGCCAGCAGAGTTGTTCGATGACGAGCAGCGGAGGCGAATGCGGGGCGGGGCTGCGTGTCATCATCGCGACGAAGGCAGCTGGCAAAAATGCCGTGAGATAGCAGCGTTACGGTTTGAACTCGTAGAATCAACACACGGATACAGAAGAACCGGCGGCGGGCGATGCCCGCGCGCCGGTTCTTACAAACCGCAGCGTCGCTGCCGTGTCAGGCGAGATGCCGCCATGCTATCGGCAGCTGTTGTCCTTGCGTTTGGCTGAATAGGTGACCACGATGCGCTGGATGCCGATGAACAGCAACAGCAACGCGCCGGTGGCGATTTTGCCCCACCAGGAGAGCAGGTTGCCTTCAAAGGTAATCAGCGCGGGGATGATCGACTTGAGCATCACGCCGAAGAACGTGCCCAACATGTACCCGACGCCGCCGGTCAGCAGTGTGCCGCCGATTACCGCCATGGTGATCACGTCCAGCTCGCCGCCCAGCAAGGCCAGGTTCCAGCCGCTCTTGACGTACAGGGCGTAGCTTAGGCCCATCAGCACGGAGCAGAACCCGTTGAACGCGTATACGAAAATCTTGGTACGGGCCACGGGCAGGCCCATCAGCTTGGCGCTTTGCTCGTTTCCGCCAATGGCATATACATTGCGCCCCAGCCGCGTGCTGCCCAGAATGTACGCGCCAAACAGGATCACAGCCAAGAAAAGTAGCACATTGAAGTTGATGAACGCCAGCGGCTTGATCTTAACCCACTCGCCGTCCACCAGCCGCATGATGTAGATTTTCCAGCCCGCCAGCGCGTTGAACGCTTCGTTGTTGATGGCGATGGATTCGCGACTGATCATGGAGCAGATGCCGCGGGCCATGAACATGCCTGTGAGCGTGGTGATGAACGGCGGTACGCTCAGGTAATGGATCATCGCGCCCATCAGCGCGCCTAACCCAGTGCCGACGACCATCGCTATGGCAACGCACAGGAACGGGTCGACCCCCAGCACCGAGTTGCCGTAGGCGATCAGCATCCCCGTGAGCGAAGCGACTGCCGCCACCGACAGGTCGATACCGCCGGTGATCAGCACCATCGTCATACCGACGGCCGAGATGCCAAAGTAGGCGTTGTCGATGAACATATTCAGGAACGTACGGATGGTGGTAAACCCGATGCCGCCGTACTTCAGTGCGCCAAACAGATAGATCAGCAGGAAAACGCCGATTGTCGCAAACACCATGATGAACTTCGGGTTCATGACCTTCGCGGTGAAGCGCTTCCACCCGCTCAAAACGGTGCGGTCAGCCATGCATCTCACCCCCCACCTCGAGTTTACGCGCATGTTTGCGCTTGCTCATAAACCTGCGCACCGGCTCGGATTGCAGGATGATAACCACCAGCACGATCAAAGCCTTGAACGCCATGGTCGCCTCGGCGGCTACGCCGAAGTAGTAGACAAACGTGATGATGGTGCGGATGATAATGGAACCGATAACCGTGCCGGTCAGGCTGAACTTGCCGCCGGACATGCTCGTGCCGCCGATAACAACCGCCAGGATTGCGTCCATCTCATAGTTGATGCCGGCATTGTTGCTGTCGTTCTGACCGATGCGGCTGGCGTAGATCAGGCCGCTGATGCCCGCCAGCACGCCAATGATCGCATAAGCCACGAAGATGATCATCGAGCTGTTCAGGCCGGACACCCGGCTCGCGTTGCGGTTGATGCCCACCGATTCCACAAACATGCCAAACGCCGTCTTGCGTGTAAACACGGCCATCAGGATAAAGATGACCGCCGTGATGATGATGGGCATCGGCAGGAACAGCACGCTGCCCTGCGAGATGAACTTGAAGGGGGTAAAGTCCGTGGTCATCTGCCGCCCGTTGGTGATAATCTGCGCCACACCGCGCCCCGCCACCATCAGCACCAGCGTGGCGATGATCGGCTGCATACCGAAGCGCGACACCATCAGGCCGTTGAAGCTGCCAAACAACAGGCAGATGCCGATGGCCGCCAGAATGACCCAGATCATCGGCGTAACGGTGTAGTCGCCCGCGGTGGGGTACTGGCCCATGTCCCAGCGCATCAGCTTGAGCGCCATCGCGCCGCTGAGCGCCACCAGCGCGCCCACGGACAGGTCCGTGCCCGCCAGCGCGATCACCAGCGTCATGCCCAGCGCGATAATGGTGATCTCGGAAGAGCGGTTTAAGATGTCGATGATCGAGCCGTAAAGCATCCCCGTGGAGGGCTGGTAGCTGATCTGGAAGAACTCTGGCCGGATGATCAGGCATACGAGCAGGATCAGCATCTCCGCGACGATGGCCCACGTGATCTTGGATTTCAGGATCGTCTGGGTGTTGAATTTGATCTTCATGGTCAAGCGCCCTCCTCGGCCTTGGAGCCCTCCGCGATGACCTGTAGGATATCCTCCTGCCTGCTCGTACCGCCGGGCAACTCGCCCGCCTTGCAGCGGTCTCGCATCACCAGCACGCGGTTAGAGCAGCGGAGAATCTCGTCCAGCTCGGAGGAAATGAATATGACGGAAACGCCCTCGGCGCACATCTTGAGCATCAGACGCTGGATCTCGGCCTTCGCGCCCACGTCGATGCCGCGCGTGGGTTCGTCCAGGATCAACAGTTCCGGCTGCGTGGCCATCCAGCGCGCCAGAATCACCTTCTGCTGGTTGCCACCTGAAAGCTCGCTCACCTTTTTATCCGCGTTGGGCGTGGCGATGTCCAGCATGCGGATGAACCGATCCGCCAGTTCCTGCGATTCTCTGCTGCTCATGGGCCGCAGCGCGCCGCGCTGGGATTGCACCACCAGCGCGATGTTTTCGCGGATGCTCAGGTCGCCGATGATGCCGTCGCGCTTGCGATCCTCGGGGCAGAAGGCCATCCTGTGCCCGATGGCGTCGATCGGGGAATGGATGCGGACCGTTTTGCCCTTGATACGGATGGTGCCGTGCTCCGCACGGGTCACGCCGAAAACCATCTCCGCAGTCTCGGTGCGCCCGCTGCCCAGCAGCCCCGCAAACCCAATCAGCTCGCCCTTTTTGAGGTCAAAGCTCACATCCTCCACCTTGCCCGTGATGCCCAGCGAATCCACTTCCAGCATCATCTCCGCGTCCGGCGCTACGGTGGGGCGCTTGAGCGCGAAAATCTCCTCCATGTTTTTGCCGATCATCTGACGCACCAGCTCGATCTTGCTGATGCTTTGGGCCTCATAGTTACCCACGAGGTGGCCGTTGCGCAGCACGGTCAGGCGGTCAGAAATCTTGAACGCCTGATCCAGAAAGTGTGTGATAAAGATGATGCCCATGCCGTGGGCCTTCAGGTCCATCACCACATCAAACAGCCGCTCCACCTCGTTTTCGTCCAGCGAGGAGGTCGGCTCGTCCAATATCAGTATTTTTGCCTTGATATCCACGGCGCGGGCGATGGACACCATCTGCTGGATGCCGGTGGCATAATAGTCCAGCGGCCGCGTCACGTCGATATGTATGTTGAAGCGTGAGAGGAGCGCCTCCGCACGTTCGTTGATGCTCTTCCAGTTGATGGCGTTCAGCCGTTTCATCGGCTGGCGGCCAACAAAGATGTTCTCCGCCACCGTCAGGTTCTGGCACAGGTTGATCTCCTGAAACACCGTGGAAATGCCCATGGCAATGGCGGCCTGCGGCGAGGTGGGCGTAATCTCTTTGCCGTCGTAGCGGATGTTGCCCGCATCCATGTGATGCACGCCCGTGAGGCATTTGATCAGCGTCGATTTGCCCGCGCCGTTCTCACCCAGCAAAGCGTGAACCTCGCCAGCGCGCAAGTCAAAATCAACCTTATCCAGCGCTTTCACGCCCGGAAACTGGATTTCGATTCCTTTCATTGCAAGGATTTGGTTGTCCGGCATGGCAATTTCCCCTTTCCATCTGAAAGGGGGGCGGGAGCCAAGGCCCCCGCCCCGTTACTGTTTGGTTGGCAACCAGCGGGTCTGTTGCTTAGTAGAGGCGCTCGCTCACGTGGTCTTCGGCCTTCAGGGTCAGGGCAGCGCCATCCGCAGTGTAGGGGATGCCGCCCATGCTGTCGTACACATACTCGACGGGGTGCACGACCTTGTCAAACGTCTCGCCAGCTTCCAAGCCGGTGATCACTTCGACAACGCGGCTGCCCATGAGCGGCGTGCACTCCACGGTGCAGTTCATCTCACCCTTGACGATCGCTTCAAACGCAAGCTTGATGGCATCGCAGCCGACGATGATGATGTCTTTGCCGGGCTGGAGGCCGGCGGCCTTGATGGCTTCGATCGCGCCCAGCGCCATGTTGTCGTTCTCGGCCCACAGCACGTCGATCTTCTCAACGCTCTTGAGCAGGCTTTCCATAACGGCCTGGCCCTCGGCGCCGGTGAAGTTGCCGGTCTGGGAAGCAACAACCTTGAAGTTCGGGGTCTTGGCGATTTCTTCGTCAAAGCCCTTGGAGCGGCCAACCTGCGCGTCGGCGCCGGTGGTGCCTTCCAGACGGACGATGTTGACTTCTTCGCTGCCGCGGCCAAGGCTGTTGTAATAGTTCACGATCCAGCGGGCAGCACGCGCGCCTTCTTCGGGGAAGTCGCCGCCGAAGTACGTGGTGTACCAGCTGTCATCCGCGAACCCGGTCTGCGGGAAACGGTCGATTAGCACGAGGGGGATGCCGGCTTCCTTGACTTCTGCAAGGACTTCGTCCCAGCCGGTGGTCACGATGGCGGTGAACACGATGTAGTCCACGCCCTGGGTGATGAAGTTGCGCAGGGCCTTCACCTGGTTTTCCTGCTTCTGCTGCGCGTCGTCATAGACCAGATTCCAGCCCGCGCCCTCGATGGCGTTCTTCACGTCGTCGGTGTTGGCGGTGCGCCAGTCAGATTCCTGCCCGATCTGGGAGAACGCGACGGTCAGCGTGTCAGCCGCCAGAGCGGTGGCACCCAGGGCCAGTACGAGTACCAGCGCCAGCATCACAGCAATCAGTTTCTTCATGGATGGGAACCTCCTCGATCATTTTTTGGAGGAAAGCTGTCCGTACTTCCCTCGTATAGTGTTATTGTATCGAAGGCGGGTCCCGAATAAAAGATACTGGATTCCCCATTTGGTAGATAATCTTTTGAAGTTCATCCCCCGGCTGGCGGCCCGGCCAGAAAGCGTGTGTAAAATTCCGGCGAGTGGTAATATCTTCCGAATCCGCCGCGGTGCAACAACCGCCCGCATGCGTGAAAACGCTTTATTTACTCGCCTTTTCGGTAGTCGCGGGGCGATACGCCGCTGTTTTTCTTGAACAGGTAGCTGAAATAATGTGGATCATTATACCCCACGGCGAAGGCCACGTCGCTCGTGCGCATCTGCCGGTCACGCAGCAGTTCGCGCGCCTTGGCAAGGCGGGTGGCGGTCAGGTACTCGGTAAAGGTGACGCCCGTTTCCTGCGAAAAGACCGTACAAAAGTGGTTGTTGCTCAGCGCCACATGCCCTGCCACATCGCGCAGCGTCAGGTCCGGGTTTTGGTAGTTTTCATCGATGAACGCCTTTGCCTTGCGGATGACCACGCCATAGCGCGCGGAGCCCTGTTCGTCACGGTAGGCCAGCGCGCATGTGAGCAGCTCGCGCGCCAGCGCCATGGCCTCGGGCAGCGAGGCGGCGGTCGCGCTGCCGCCCTCCGGTTCAAACGCCGCGGGGATAATCTCCTGCGGGTTGCCGCCCAGCTCGCGGATGATGCGCGAGGCGGACAGCACAATATCCACAAAGATGTAGTTGATCAGCAGCTTGCTCTGCGCCGCGCTCTGGCCGATGGACTGGATAAACTCCGACAGGATGGCGTCGATCTCGCCCTGCCCCGCGTGGCGCAGCCGCTCGTAGATCTGCGGCACCTTAACGTTCACCAGCGACAGGCTGGGCGCAATGTCCAGCGCGCCCACGATACGCCGGTCGCGGTGCACGCTCTCGGCCTCGTGCAGGGTTTTAAGCAGCACGACGGCGTCGGCGTAGGAATGGGGCACATCGCGCAGGGCCCGTACCGTGGTGCCGATGCCCATGAGGGGCTTCAGCTCCGTGTTGCGTTCCACATCAAACTTGACGGCCTGCGCCAGCCCGTAGGTGCGCTCCTCAATATCCGCGTCGTCGTCGCCCATCACCAGCATCACGAAGCGCCCCTGCGCCTGCCCCAGGCACACCGTGCCCCCGCTGCTCTCCGACAGGCGGCACAAAAGGCTCTCGGCGGCGCGTGTTTCCTCGGCGCTCACCTGCTCGCTGCCCAGATCAATCACCATGGTCAGGTAGCGGCCCGCGGTCAGGCTCATGTGCAGCGCGCGGGCGCGCTCCATCACGTCCACCTCGCCCGCGCCGGAGATCAGGTCTGTCAGCAGGCGCTGCTTGAGCAGCTGGCCGGACGAGGCGAGCTGGTCGCGGTAGGTGCGCAGGTAGGCCTGCTGGCGCTTGTCCTCGCGGATGCGCTCGGCGATGTGCCCCAGCACCTGCAACAGCTCCTGCCCGCTCACGGGCTTGAGCAGGTACTCCTTCACGCCCAGCGATATGGCCTCGCGCGCGTAGGCAAAATCATCGTAGCCGCTCAGAATAACGATATACATCCACGGCATGGTGGCACTTACCACGCGGCACAGCTCCAGCCCGTCCATGAACGGCATCCGGATGTCCGTAATCAGGATATCCGGTTTGATGTCCTGTAGCATCGACAGTGCCATTTCCCCGTCGGGCGCTTCGCCCGCCAGCACAAAGTCGGTCTGCTCCCACGGGAAATTGCTGCGGATGCCCTCGCGCACCACGATCTCGTCATCCGCCAGAAATACTTTGAACATCGTCCATCCTCCCAAACGGCACGCTGAAGGAAACCGTGGTTCCACTCTCGCCGCTTTCGATCGTTACGCCCTCCGGCTGGCTGTAGTACAGCTGGATGCGCTTGTTGACGTTGAAAAGCCCGTAGCTGCCGTGCCCGCCCTCGTTGGGGGCGTCGCTTTGCAGGTTGTGGCGCACCTCGGCCAGTCGCTGCGCACTCATGCCCGCGCCGTTGTCGGTCACGCTCAGGTACAGCCTGCCGTCCCTCTCCTGCCCGCTCACGCGCACAGAGCCGCGCCCGCGCCGGTGCTTGATGCCGTGGTAGATGGCGTTTTCCACCAGCGGCTGTAGCAGCAGTTTGAGGATCTGCCAGTTGCTCAACTCCGGTGGGATGTCGATCTCGTAATCGAGGATATCGCGGTAGCGCACCTTCTGGATGGTCAGGTAGCCCTGCAAATGCTTGATCTCCTCCGACAGGGGGATGAAATCGCGCCCCTGCGACAGCGATATGCGGAAAAAGTCGCTCATCGCGCGCGTGATGTGGATTACCTCGCCCATGCGCTGCGCCTCTGCCAGCCAAACGATGGCGTCCAGCGTGTTGTAGAGGAAGTGCGGCGCGATCTGCGCCTGAAGCGTTCTCAGCTCGCTGCGCTTCAAGTTCTCCTGCTCGCGGCGGTTTTCGTCGATCAGCATTTGCAGCTTCATGGCCATCACGTTCAGGCTTTCGCCCAGCCCGCGCAGCTCGGTCACCTCGGGCTTGTCCACGCGGGCCAGCAAATCGCCCTCGGCGATGGAGCCTGCGAAACGTTCCAGCTCCGCGATGGGCGTGCGGATGGCGCGCGAGAGCGATTTTTGCATCAGCAGCGACAGCAGGAACGTGATGCACAAAAGCAGCACCATCAGCCACACCACCAGTATCATCTGGCTTTGCAGCAGCTTGCTCGTGTCGGTCGTGCGGCTGATTTCCACGGTGATGTATTTCTCCAGCATGTCGCCCACCAGCGATGCCACGCTGCGCACCTCTTCCAGCAGGGCTTCGTTGTCCGCCACCGGCGCGCCGGAGGCGATCTGGTTGCCCATGCGGTCGACGTAGCGCTTGAGCGTATCCATGGTGCGGCGCGCCACGGTCAGCTCTTTGGCGTCGCCGCCCGCGGCGGTGGTCATCAGCGCTTCCAGCGAGCGGTTCACCGCGCCGATCATCTGGTACTGCCTGCCCTGCGCAAACGTGGTTCGCCCGGCCACGATGCTCCACATCTCGTCGGGTATGTCGCCGCTTACCTGCGGCTTGAGCGATGCCACGCGCCCCACCTGCAAAATGGCTTGATGGTAGCTTTCGCCGTAGCTGCGCAGCATCCAGATGCTCAGCAGCGCGGGGATCAGCAGCAGCAGCATGATTACCATGAAGCTGAAGCGCAAGCGCTCCGCAAGGCTGCCGCCCACGCCAAGGCGGCGGAACACCCCGTCAAACAAAGCGCGCACGCTCAGTACTCCCGGGGCGGCAGGTCGGCCAGATCGGTATCAAACTCGGAAAACACGCGCTCGTCCGAGTAGATATTGCGAGGGATGCTCTCGCCCGCCGCCAGCTTGTTGGCCAGTTCCATGATCTTGTCGCCGATGAGGGGCGTGCATTCTACCACGCAGTTGATCTTGCCGGCCTTGAGCAGGTCGATGGCCGCCTGCTCGCCGTCCACGGTGATGATGATGATATCCTTGCCGGGCGTAAGGCCAACCGCTTCGATGGCCTCGATGGCCCCCAGCGTCATGCCGTCGTTGTGGGAGTAGAGCACATCGATGTCGCTGTGGCGCTTGAGCAGCCCCTGCATGCACTCCTTGCCCTTGGAGCGCAGAAAATCGCCGGACACACTCTCCAAGATCGTATAGCGCGTGTCGCCGCCCAGTTCGTCCCGAAAGCCCAACGCGCGCTCGCGCATGGGTGTGGAATCCACGGTGCCGGAGATCTCCACGATGTTCACCTGCGCCATATCGGCCGCTTTAGCGAGCAGAAAGCGCCCGGCGCGGCGACCCTCGGCGTAGAAATCGCTACCCACAAAGCCAACGATCAGGCTCTCGTCCGCGGTGTTGATGCGCCTGTCGGTGGTGAGCACCGGGATACCGGCTTGCTTGGCCTCGCCCAGCACGTTGTCCCACCCGTCTTCCACGATGGGCGAAAAGGCGATCACATCCACCTGATATGCGATGAATGAACGGATGGCTTTGATCTGCTTTTCCTGCTTCTGTTCCGCGTTTTCGTACATCAGCTGCACGCCCGCGCGCTTGGCTGCCTCCTGTATGGATTTTGTGTTGCCAATGCGCCACGAGCTCTCACTACCCAGCTGGGAAAAGCCCAGGATCACCTGTTTGGCGTCCTGCATGGGCGCGGCGGGCTGGCTCTGGGGCGCGCAGCCGGTTAGGAGCATCAGGCAGGCCGCCAGCGCGACGGCCAGCCGGCGGTTGAGGCGTTTACAGTGTTTCACAGTGACCCTCCTGTACCAACGCAAATCGGAAAACCCTTAGCTTCACACACGCCAACGCTGCGGCGGCGCGCACATGCCGCGCTGGCCGCTTCGTTGCCCGCAGCGCCTGTTCTGTTATTTGGACATGCCAGCACCCTCAAACCCCGCAGCCGTCACGCGCGGAGCATGGCCTGCAAAGGGCCGCGCGGCTGCGGGCAGGCTTGCGCGCCAAACCCACGGGCACGGCGAAGGGCGCAGGGCGGAGCGGTATGGTGATGAAACGGTAGCGGGTGTCGCTTCATTGTAGCATTTCAGTGCATACAAAACAAGGGGCGCGGCGCGTCACGCGGGCCCCGCGCTGTTCCGCCCGCCCTTTTCCTGCCCAGCGCTGGCCCAAAAATTGTGCCACGGCGCGCTGGAGGGCAGCGAGGCAAAGTCCTCCCGACGATAGACGGCCTGCACTTTGCCGCCCAGCACGCGGATGAGCCTGTCCGCCAGCGAGAGCGAATCCGCAAGGTTGACTGCCAAAATCAGCACCGCGGTGCCCTTCTCCAGCAGTCGCTCCATCAGTGTCCAAATCTGCATCCGCTGTTCCACATCCGCACCCATGAAGGGCTGCACGCACACCGCCACGCGCGGGCGCTGCAACAGCACCCGCGTATAGATCAGATCGTACTTTTCCTTTTGGGAGAGCGATTCCACCGGCTTGTCGAACACGTCTTCGCCCAACAGGGCGGCCAGTTCGCGGCGCACACTGGCGCGCGGCGCGCGCCGCCGCCATATGTCCCTAAGGCGGTGGTCCAGCGTGAAACACAGGTTGTCCATATAGCTCATATGCGGGAAGAGCATCGTCTGCGCGGGCTGCTGCTGGATCACCGCGATATCGCGCCCACGCTTACGGGTCAGCGGCTTGCCACCCACGTCGATGTTGCCCGCCTCGGGGCGTCGCGCGCCACCCAGCAGCGCGATCAAATCGCTGAGGATATGGTTGTTCAGGTCTTGCAGCACAACGCATTCCCCCGCGCCCACCGAAATGTCCAGCGTGCGGATACGCCCGCAGCGCAGGCCGCTGAAGCGCAGCGCGGGCGGCGTGCCCACGGCCTGCGGCTTGACGCGCTCCTGCCTGCGTACCAGCTGCGTGTAGGCCTCCACGCCGAAGCATTGCAGCGTTTCGGGCGGGGTATCGGCGGTGCGCACCACTTTGGCGATCTGCCCGTTCACCATGATGGCCGCGCGGGTGCAGATCTGCCGCGCCTCCTCGTAATGCCTGCTGACGTACAGAAAGGAAAAGCCCGCCGCCGCGTAGTGGCGCAAGATGCGCTGAAGGCTTGAAAGCCGCGCGTCGCTGATGACACTGGCGGGCTCCATCAGCACAATCAGGCGGCAGCCCGCCACCACGGCCTTGACCAGCTCGGTGATGAAGCGCGGGAACGCGCTCAGGTCTCGCGCGCACATGTCTGCGGACAGGTTTACGCCCGTCTCACGCAAAAACGGCTCCAGCTGGCGGTTTAACACCTTGCGGCGTATCACGCGCTTTTTGAAACCCTGCCGCAGCACAAACACGTTGTCCGCCACAGTCAGGTCGTCCGCCAGGCCGCTTCGGCTCTCGATCACGCCGATGCGGTTGTAGCTTAAATCGCTCTTTTGCCAGTGGTTGACCAGCCTGCCGCGGTAGTACACGTAGCCGTAATGCAACGGCAGGTTTTGCCGAAGCAAGCGGATGAGCGCCGCCATGCCCGTGTCGTTGATGGGGATGAGCCCCACGATCTCGCCCGCGTCTATGTCCAAACAGAAGTGGTTGAGCGCCGTGGCCCCCTGCTCGCGGTAGGTGATGCGGTCCATGCGGAGCACTTCCTCTTTCATGGAAGCACCTCGCTTTGGGGCAGGTCGCGGCTGCTCTGGATCATGGGCAGCGTGATGCGCACGTCCGTGCCCGCCATGGGGATGGAAAACACATGCAGCCCGTATTCCTCGCCAAACAGCAGGTGGATGCGATTGTTGACATTCACCAGCGCAACGCCGCCTGTGTGCTCCTCCTTATCCTCCTGAAAGGCCCTGCCGCTCTGGTCCAGCCGCTCGTTGAGCTGCGCCAGCGCGTGCTCGTCCATACCCACGCCATCGTCGGACACCAAAATGGTCAGCAGCTTGTCCGTGCAGTCCAGCTTGACGGTCAGCCTGCCTGCGCCGATCTTGAACTCCGTGCCGTGGATGATGCCATTTTCTAAAATGGGCTGGAGCGTGAGCTTGGGGATGCGGCAGCGGTAGATGGCGGGCCTGTCCTCCGGCGCGCACTCGATGTGCATTTGCAGCCGCGGCCCGAAGCGGTACTGCTGTATGCGGAAGTACGTTTCGCAGTTTTGCAGCTCTTCCTCCACAGTCACGAGGTTTTCCAGCTTGCTGATGGTGTAGCGGAAGAACACCGCCAGCGCCTCGGTCATATCCGCCACACTGCCCAGCCCCGCCACCAGCGCTTCGCTGCGGATGCTTTCCAGCGTGTTGTACAGGAAGTGGGGGTTGATCTGGTTTTGCAGCGCGCGATACTGCGCCTGCCGCTTGCTTAGCTTGAGCAGGCGGTTGGCGTTGAGCTCTTCCTGCACGAAGCCGATCAGCCGCTCGGTCGCAGGGCTCAGGCTCATCTCACGGCTGTCCAGGCTGGAGAGCGAGTAGCCGTCCAGAAACAGCGCGATCATCCGCTCGGTACGCCGGTAGGGCCGCACCACCCAGAAGTAGAACACCACGCACAGGCCGCTTTGCAGCACAAGCGTCACGGTCAACAGCATGGGCCACGCACCCTGACGGCTGGCCACCACGCAGCTTGCCACCAGCAGCAGCACCAGCAGCGTTTCGGCCATCAGCAGCCAGCCCATGAAACGGCTTAAATACCGGTATTTGAGTCGCACTGCAGCGCGCCCCCTTTCCTCAGCCGTAGAGCTTGCGGTATTCCCCGGGGGTCAGCCCAGTTTCCGCCTTGAAGGTGCGGGTAAAGTGTTTCAGGTCGCCATAACCCACGCTTTTGCAGATTTCGGCCACCGGCGCGCCCGTGTCGCGCAGCAACTGGCGCGCTTCATCTACGCGCACGCGGGTCAGGTAGCGGGCAAAACCCTCGCCTGTTTCTTTTTTGAACAAAGTGCTGAAGTAGTTCACGCTGAAGCCGATGGCCGCGCTCACCTCCTCCAGCGTGATGGGCAAGGCGTAGTTTTTACGGATGTAGAGCTTGGCGTTGCGGATGGGTTGGGTGTCCCGCTCGCGCAGGCGCTGCGCCGCCAGCGCGAGCGCGTCGCGCTGCATGGCGGCCAGTATGTCCGTGAGCCCCTTAGCCGTGCCGCACTGTGCCAGCCGCTGCTCGTAGGCCTGCAATGCGTTCTCAAAATCCGCAACGCCCAGCCGGGTGAGGAACAGCCGCCCCATGGCGCGCGCCAGCGCGAGCAGCTCCCACCCGCGCGCGCCGGGCATGGCCACCGCCTCCTGCAACACAGCCGCCGCCGCGTCTGCCTCGCTTTGGCCCATCACGTCGATCGCGTGGGCGGCCGCGTCCGCATAGCGGGCCTGAAAGTCCATCTCCAGCAGGCCGCCGCGCCCCGCCTCGCCTTCCAGCAGCCGCCCCGTGCCCTCGGTCATGCGTTCGGCCAGCATGTTTTGGGCACGGATAAGCGCGGCGGGCAGCGCGGCGGGCGTGTCGCACAGCGCGCCCAGCGCCATGGAAAACGCAATGGGCCCGTAGAGCCCCTTCTCGGCCACCAGCTGATTGAGCGCCGTGCGCAGCTGCTGGCGCAGCGCCTCCTGCTTGGCTGGCGCACAGCAGAGCACGCACACCATGCAGGCATCCGCAAAGGCCTCCACCGCGTCGGCGCACACGCCCGCCAGCACGGGCGCAACCAGCTCGCGCACCTTTCCCTCCACGATCAGCCGCGAAGGCTCGGCAAAATCGTCGGGCGCATAGTCCAGCTTGACCAGCAAAATCTGGCAGCCCGCCTGCGAAGCTGCGAAGTGATAGGTGCGGGAAAGTCCCTCGGGCGTGTCCGCCTCCAGCCTGCCCGCCAGCAGGTCGTGCACCAGCTTCTGGCGCAGGTGCAGGCGGTCGTCGTCACGGCTTTCCAGCAGGGTTTCAATGTCGGTTTCCTCTTTAAGGCGGCGCTGGCAGCGGGCGACCATCTTTTCCAGCGAGTGGTGCAGCGCGTCGCGGTTGATGGGCTTGAGCAGGTACTCGCCCACGCCGTAGCGGATGGCAGTCTGCGCGTAGTCAAACTGCGCGTAGCCGCTGATGACGATCACCTCCAGCTCCGGCAGCACCTTGCGGGCTTCCTCCACCACTTTGAGGCCGTCGCACCCGGGCATACGGATATCGGTAATCAGGATATCAGGCAGCAGGGTGCGCACCAGATGCAGCGCGTCCGGCCCGTTCTGGGCGGTACCCACCACTTCCAGCCCCAGCTTCTGCCACTCGCCCAGTGCCAGGATCAACTGGCAAATGCGCTCCTCGTCATCGGCAATCAGCACGCGCAGCATGGTAAGACCTCCTTGCAAGTAAACAATGAAACATGGGTCAAGGGCATCGGAGGGAAGTGTTTGCCCTGTGGGCACAGGAGGAGAGCGTGCGGCCAGTGGCCGCTTCGCCGCAGGCGAAAGCGACCCGAAGGTGGCCTGATTGACAAGTGCATGGCGCGGTCGCGCCTTGCACGCCGATCAAGCAGGCAGGGCCGTAGGCCGCCGCATAGCGGCGAGCGATCCGCAGATGTGAGGTTTGACGAGCGCAGGGCACGGTAGTACCTTGCGCGACGATCAAACCGACCGGACAATGGCCCTTGCAGGGGTCAAGGGGGCAGCGCCCCCTTGCGTACCCTCGGCGAAGCCAAAAATTCCAAAGCGAGCGCACAGCGCCGCAGGCGCTGCAATGCGAGCGACACGGGCGGCAAGCCGTCAGGTGTATCCACGCCGCAAAACCGTCACCCGTTCCCATACGCTGCGAGCGATCATCCGAGGGGAAAAATCCCCACGCCATCAAGCCCATGACCGACGCTAGTATAACACGCTTTTCCGCCCTTTTCCAACCGCGTTCACAAGGTACAAAAGGGCGTCGGCCATTACGACCGACGCCCTCGCATGGTTTGGGGGATTACTTGGTCAGCACGCTTACGCCGGTGTCGGTCACAGCGCCGCCGAGGGTAGCGCCTTCCAGCGCCTGCACGGCCGCTTCAACGCCCATCGCGCCCATCACGTCGGGGTTCTGCGCCATGGTGGCCAGCAGGTAGCCGTCCGCGATCAGGCCCAGGATGGCGTCGCTCTTGTCAAAGCCCACGCCGATGACGGCCTTGCCGGCATCCTTGATGGCGTTGCCGGTACCGGTGGTAGAGCCTTCGTTGGCGCCGAAGATGCCAACCACGCCCTGGGTGATGTAGTTTTCCGCGATGGTCTGGGACTTGGCGGCATCGCCTTCGCCATACTGGGTCTCCAGAATGGTGAAGCTGGTGCCTTCAAACGCGGAACGGAAGCCGGCTTCGCGCTTCACGGTGGAGTCGGTGGCGGCGTTCACGTTCACGATGCCGATGCTGCCTTCGGTGGTACCGGCGGCGGTAAGGGCGGCGAGCAGCGTCTCACCGGCGGTCTTGCCGGCAGCCTGGTTGTCGGTGCTGAAAGTGGCTTCCGCGGGGAGGTTGGCGGGGCTGTCGACATAGATGATCTTGATGCCGGCGGCCTGCGCTTCCTTGAGCGCGCCCGAGATGGCGTCCGGGCCGTTGGCGGCCACGAGGATGGCGTTGTAGCCCTTGGAGACTGCGTTGTTCACGGCCTCGATCTGCTGGGCGTCATCCTTGGTGTTGGGGCTCATGAAGTCCACAGTCACGCCGAGCTCGGCGGCCTTGGCCTGCGCGCCTTCGTTCAGCTTGACCCAATGCTGGTCGATAGAGTCCATGGTGATCAGGGCGATTTTCCAGGGCTGGGAGGCTTTCACGGTCTCGGCCACGGCTGAGAACACGCTCAGGCACAGTACCAGTGCGCAGAGAATGGCAAGGAATTTTTTCATGGTTAAACCCTCCTGATTTATTTTCTCTATAAACGCCGTTGGGCGCTTACAAATTCAGTTTGTTGCGCCTGCGCGTCCCGCGGCGCACCACCACGTCCAACAGTACCGAGAACACCACGATCACGCCGATCACGATGCGTTGCAGGCCCACCTGCGCGCCAATCATGTTCAGCCCGTTTTCCAGCGTCTGCCACACGGCCGCGCCCGCAAACGTACCCAGCAGCAGGCCCGTGCCGCCCAGCGGCGAGATGCCGCCGATCACACCCGCGGCTACGGCGTACATCTCATACGTGTTGCCCGCTTCCATGTTGCCCATGCCCGCCTGCGCGCACAGGATCAACCCCACCACAAACGCGCAGAACGCCGATACCATATAGGCCTTCGTGGTGGTGGCGAACACGCTCACGCCGGAGAGCTTGGCCGCGTCCACATTGGAGCCGATGGCGTAGATGTGCCGCCCCGTGCGGGTCTTGGAAAGCAGGAAGAAGAAAACGATGAACACCGCCACCGCCACCAGAAACGTGTTGAACACACCCAAGGTCTTCCCGTAGTAGAACACGTTCTGAAACGCGTCGCCCGCCTCTTTGCCAATGCCCGAGGCGATGGCGTCGGTGTTGCGGTTTCCGTTGATCATGTAGCCGATACCGCGCGCCGTGAACATCGTGCCCAGCGTGGCGATGAAGGGCGGCAGCTGCGCCTTGCCCACCAGCAGGCCGTTGATCAGGCCGATCATCAGGCAGGCAATCAGCGCCACCAGCGCGGCCAGCAGCGGGTGCACGCCGTGGGTCATCATCGTGGCGGAGATCATGGCGCTCATGCCCACCACCGAGCCCAGCGACAGGTCGATGTTGCCGGTAATCAGCAGGTAACTTTGCCCGATGCCGATAATCAGATACTTGCTCATCGAGCGCAGCAGGTTTTGCACGTTGGTGGCGGAAAACACGTTGGGCTCGCGCAGGCCGAACACGATATAAATCACGATCAGCGCCGCGAAGGCGATCATGGCCGAAACCATGCCCCGGATGGCGAAAAACCTGCGCAGGGGGTTGAGCCGTTTCGCTTGCATGGAAAAGTTCCTCCTCATGCGCTCTGGGCGACTTTGTTTTCAAAGCGAGTGGCCAGCGTGAGGATTTTCTCCTGCGTGGCCTCTGCGGCGGTCATCTCGCCGGTAATGCGCCCGTCGCACATCACGATGATGCGGTCCGCGATGCCCATGATCTCCGGCATTTCGGAGGATACGAACATCACGGCGATGCCCTGCTGCTTGAGCTTGTTCATCAGGTGATAGATTTCCACCTTGGCGGCCACATCGATTCCGCGCGTGGGCTCGTCAAACATCACCACGCGGGAGTTACGGGCCAGCCATTTCGCAACGACCACCTTCTGCTGGTTGCCGCCGGAAAGCGTGGCCACGTCCTTTTCCACGGAAGGGGTTTTGATGCGCAGGTTATCCACAGCCTTGCCGCATACCTCGGTCTCCCGCGCGCGGCGCACCACGCCCGCGCGGTCGCACAGCATGTCCAAATTGGGCAGTGCAATGTTGTGGCGGATGGACAGCTTGGTGCAAAGCCCGTCCTTCTTGCGGTCCTCCGGTGCCAGCACGATGCCCGCGCGGATGGCGTCGGCTACGCAGCGGATGCGCACGGGCTTGCCGTCCAGCAATATCTCGCCGCTCTCACGCGCGTCCGCGCCGAAGATGGCGCGCGTGGTTTCGGTGCGGCCCGCGCCCATCAGCCCCGCAAAGCCCACGATTTCACCCTCGTGCAAAGTGAAGCTCACGTCGCGCACCATGCGGCCCGCGTTCAAATGCCTGACTTCAAACACGCGCTTGCCCGTCTGGCAGCTCACACGGGGAAACTTTTCCTTGATTTCACGTCCCACCATGGCGGTGATGATCTCGCCCATCGTGGTGTCCGCAAAGGGCACCTGCGTAACGAACTGGCCGTCGCGCATGATGGTCACGCGATCCACGATATACTTGAGCTCCTCCAGCCGGTGGCTGATGTATACGATGCCGCAGCCCTTGGCTTTGAGGTCGCGGATGATGCGGAACAGGTCGTCGATCTCGCGCGAGGTCAGCGAGCTGGTAGGCTCATCCATGATGAGCACGCGCGCGTTGGTGGACAGTGCCTTGGCGATCTCCACCATCTGCTGCTTGGATACAGGCAGCTCCCCCACCACCTTGCGGGGGTCAAGGTCGATCTTCAGCTCGCCCAAAATGCGGCGCGCCTCGGCTTCCATCTCGCTGTTGGACAGCACACCCAAATGCGTCTTTTCGCGGCCCAGATACATGTTCTCCGCCACGGAAAGCGTGCGGCACATGTTCAGCTCCTGATGGATGATGGCCACGCCCAGCGCCTGCGCCTGCCGGGGGTTCAGGTCGCCCTGCTCCTGCCCGAAAACCGTCACACGGCCCGCGTCACGCGTGTATACGCCGCTTAAAATCTTCATCAGCGTGCTTTTGCCCGCGCCGTTCTCGCCCAGCAGCGCCATCACCTCGCCCGCGCGAAGTTCAAAATGCACGTCGCTTAACGCCTGCACGCCCGGAAAGGATTTGCTGATATGTTCCATGGTTACGAGCGTCTCGCCCATCGGCCGTCACCACCGTCTTTCCCTGCCCTTTACTGGGTAAAGTATAGCACCCGCGGCGGCGCTGTAAAGGGGCGCACTTTTCCGAAACAGGGGGGCAACCTACCTGTATTTTCTGGCTGTATACAGTCCAGAATCTGCCGCATCCCCCACCCCGCAAGGCTTCGCATGGCCTTCATGTCTTTTACGGTTCCAGATGTAACATCTTTAAGCTCGCACTCATCAACCCGTCGCCCTCCCCGCATCCACATCACTTCCCAAACCGCCCGTCCCGCCTTGCACACAAAAGAGCAAAGCCAAACCTGTGGCTTTGCTCTGTCCTACCGTGAATGTCTGCGCTCCCGCCAGCCAATCCACGATGCCATGCATTACTATGCTTGCAAGCATATATGGTGTAAACAGCCAATTCAGTCCAACTCATCAAACACGAACAGCCTCGTGAATCAGTTTCACTGTACAACTTCAATCTTCAATCATGATAAACAAAAACACATAAACATAACAGAGTCAACGTGGCAAAGCAACCCAACATCAAAACACCAACGTTCCCCCGTTCTCAGGGGGCGGTTGGGAGGGGGACGAAGTCCCCCCTCCCAAAGGAGGCAGAGCCGACGTCGCGATTGCCAGCGCCGCATAATCCCCAATCTGCTCGCCCAACTGCGCGGGTACCACGCGGCACGCGCCCAGCGAGCGCGGCAGGCATTCCCGCGCCATCACCGCGCGCATCGGCGGGGCCAGCAGATCCTCGCAGCGCGCGTAGATCGAACCCAGCACGATACAGTCGGGGTTGAGCACATCCACCAGCAGCGACAGGCCCGCGCCCAACGCCTCGCCGCACAGCGCGAACACTTCCAGCGCCGCAGCGTCGCCCGCGCGCGCCGCCTCCGCCACCGTTTTCGCGTCAAAGCGACCGTCCCGTACAAAGGCAGGCGTACTTCCGTTTTGCCGGTAGCGCTCGCCCACGGTTTCCGCCAACTGCCGCAGGCCCCCACCGGAGCAGAAGCCCTCAAACGAGCCCGTCTTGCCGTAGCCGCTGGGCCCGAAATCGCGGATGCGCCAATGCCCTACCTCGCCCGCGTCGCCCGAGGCCCCGCGCAGTATCCGCCCAGCTGCCACGATGCCCGCGCCCAGCCCCGTGCCAAAAGTGAGGAACGCCATCATGCGGCTGTCCCGCCCCGCGCCCCAGCGCCATTCCGCCAGCGCGCAGGCGTTGGCGTCGTTCTCCAGCACGCAGGGCGCGCCAAGCGCCGCACTCGCCAGCGCCGTGAGCGACACATCCCGCCAACCGGGCAGGTTCGGGGGATTCAGCAGCATCCCCGCAGCCGCGTCCAGCGGGCCGCCCGCACTAACGCCGATTCCCGCGATGGGCTCGCCGCCCGCCAGCGTTTGAGCCAGCGCGCACAGCGCGTCCATCGCCTGCGTCTGGCTTTCGGGCGTGGGGATTGCCTCCCGCCGCAAGATTTCAATGCCGTCGCCCTGCGCGCGCCCCACGCTCACGGCGCACTTGGTGCCGCCGATGTCCAGCCCGATAAGCACGCTCACGCCTCGGCCTCCCCATACAGCGCCGCTTCCAGCGCGGCGCACAGCGCGTGGTAGATGGGCAGGTGCAATTCCTGCACGCGCCACGTTTCCCGCTGAGGCGCGCGGATGCACACGTCGCAATGCACTGCCAGTAGCCCGCCCGTTTCGCCTGTAAGTCCGATGACCTTCGCGCCCCGCGCCCGCGCGGCGATAGCCGCCAGCCGCACATTCAGCGCATTGCCGGAGGTGGAGATGCACCAAAGCACGTCCCCCGCCCGCGCGTAGGCAAAGGCCTGTTGGGCGAAGGTAAGCGCGGGGTTTACGTCGTTCATGAACGCGGTGCTCATGCCGGAAAGCCCGTGCAGCACCAGCGTGGGCAAGGCGCGCTGAAGCGTATTTGCCAGCGTGCCGTCGTCCCCGGCGGCGGCCAGCGCGGCGGCTTCCGGCGCGGAAAGCTTGCGCGGCAGCAGAAAGCCCTTCATAAGCTCGCCCGCGATGTGCTCGCAATCGCAAGCGCTGCCGCCGTTGCCGCACAAAAGCAGCGTGCCGCCGCGGGCAAAGCTGTCAAGCAGCGTGTCAAACGCGGCGCGCAGGTCGTTTGCCAACGGCGCAAGCGTAGGGTGCTCGGCGTAGAGCGTGTCGAAGATGGCCTGTTGCTTATCCATTGCGTATCGTCTCCCATCGTTTGCAAAGGGCGTATCAAGGCGTGGCACAGTGTGTGCCCTCAGCGCTTGGGCACGCGCTTTTCGCTGCCGCGCAGGCACAGGCGCGGCACCACCACCAGCCGCTCGGCGGTGCGCCCGGGTTCCTCAAAGCGGCGGATTAAAAGCTGCGCCGCCTTCGCGCCCAGGCTTACCACCTCGCGGTCCAGGCAGCTGTAGGGCAGCTCGAACACCATCTGCCCCGGCAGCTCGTCAAAGCCCACAAACGCCACATCCGCGGGTATCTTCAGCTTCAGGTCGCGCACGGCGCTCAAGAAGCCGATCTCGCTGTGGTTGTTGGCGATAAAAAACGCCGTGGGCCGGTCCGGCTTTTGCAGCAGCTCGGTCACCTGCCGGTAGGCTTCCGGCTGGCCGAATGTGCCCGTAAGCAGGTAGGGCTTGTGCAGCGTGAGCCCGTTTTGCAGCATGGCCTTGCGGTAGCCCTCCACGCGCTCGCGCCCGATCAAAAGCTGTGTGTTGCCCGCGATCACGCCGATGGCGCGGTGCCCCGCGTGAATCAGCGCCTCGGTGGCAGCGTACGCGCCGCTGAAATTGTCGCTGAGCACACAGTCGCAGTCCAGCCGGTCGATGGGCCGGTCCAGCACCACGGTGGGCCCGCCCAAATCGGCAAGTCGCGAGGCCATCTGCTCAAAATCGCGCTCGTTTTCATAGTTGCAGGCGGGCACATACAGAAGCCCGCGCACCCGCTGATAGCGCATGGCCTCCAGCGCGCGGTAGTCGCGCTCCTTCTGGTTGCCAGATGTGCGCAGGATGAGGGTGTAGCCGCACTTGTCCATCACCTCGCTCACGCCCGTGAGCAGCGCGCTGAAAAACGGGTTGTTCGCCTCGGGGATGATCAGCCCGATGGCGTCACTCTCCCGCCGCGACAGGCTGCGCGCCAGCGCAGAGGGCTGGTAGTGGTGGCGTTCCATCACAGCCTTGACCTTGGCGGCGGTTTCGCGGCTCACATAGCCCTTGCCGTTGATCACGCGCGACACCGTGGCCTTGCCCACGCCCGCCTCGCGCGCGATATCCTGAATGTTTACGCTCCTCATGGTGCCGCACCTCCCGCCGTGAAAACGGTTCCACGCTGCTGTGATTATATCGGTTCAGGGCGGGGCTGTCAACGGATGGGCCGCGCCGGCGGGCACGCGCGACAAAAACCCTTTTCCTTTGCCCGCGTTTCGGGTATAATGACCATAGGAAGGGAGGCGCGCACGTGCCAAAGGAACGCATCGGCATCATGGGCGGCAGCTTCAACCCCATCCATGATCGCCATCTGGCCATCGCGGCGTGCGCGCTGAACGAAGCCAGGCTCGACCGTATCCTGTTTCTGCCCACGGGCAACCCGCCGCATAAACGCTCGGCTGACCTGGCCGACGCGGAACACCGTTTTGAGATGACGCGGCTTGCCACCCTGCGCGAGCCGCGCTACAGCGTTTCGCGCGCGGAGATTGACCGCGAGGGCGTCATCTACACGGTGGACACGCTGGCCCTGCTGAAGCGACAGTTACCCGAAGCGGAGTTTTTCTACCTGATCGGCGAGGACACCCTGCTGGACCTGCCCAACTGGCGCACGCCGGATAAGGTATTCGCGCAGTGTACATTTCTGGTCAGCAGCCGCACCTCGGCGGACGCGGCCGCGCATCCCTCGGTGCCCGCGCTGGTCGCCAGAGGCGCAAGGTTTGGCTTTCTGTCGCTGCCGCCGCTGGATATCAGCGCGACGGCCATCCGCGAAGCGCTGGCGACTGGGCTGCTCCCCGCAGGCCTACCGCCTGTGGTGGAGGAATATGCCCGGCTGATGGGCCTGTACGGCGTAACGCCGCTGCTTTCGGACCCTGTGCCGATGTATGCCCGCCTGAAGGCGGCGCTGAGCGAGCGTAGGCTTTTTCACTCGCTGCTGGTGGCGTGGACGGCGCGGCGGCTGGCGCGTGCGCACGGGCTGGACGAGGCGCAGTGCGAACTGGCGGGCATCCTGCACGATTGCGCCAAGTGTATGCCGCTGGGCACCTTACAGCGCATCGCGCGCGAAAGCCGCCTGCTGCTGGATAAGGAGACACTGGCCAACGAAGCGCTGCTGCACGGGCCCGTGGGGGCCGTGGTGGCGGAGGCGGAGTACGGCGTGAGCGACCCCGGCATTTTGACCGCCATCCGCTGCCACACCACGGGGCGGGTGGGGATGCTGCCCGTGGACATGGTGCTCTACCTTGCCGACAAGATCGAGCCGGGCCGCCGCAACTACCCGGGGCTGGACGAACTGCGGGCGCTGGCGGAAAAGAACCTCGTGGCCGCCATGCTGCGCTCACTGCACATGACCCAACAGTATGTGACCCACCAGAAGGCGCCGCTCCACCCCGCCACGCAGCGCGTGATCGCGTGGCTGGAGCGCCTGCCGCAAGCATAAAAGGAGAGATTGCCTGAATGGAAGCCAAGGACATCATCACCATTGCCGCAAACGCACTGTATGACAAGAAGGCGCAGGATATCGTCGCGCTGGATGTGACCAAACTGACGGTGATCACCGACGTGATGCTGATCGCCAGCGGCCGTAACGTATTGCAGATCAACGCCCTTGCCGATGAGGTGGAGGACAGGCTGGCCGAAGCGGGCGTGCCGCTGCTGCGGCGCGACGGCCATCACGACGCGCGCTGGGTGGTGCTGGATTACGGCACGGTGCTGGTGCATTTGTTCCATACGCAGGAGAGGGAGTTTTACCGGCTTGATAAGCTGTGGGATCATGATGGAAACCTGGTGCCGCTGCCCTTCGACGCTCTGGAGGCATAGGAGGAAAAAGGGCGCTCCCCTCCGCCGCAGCGGAAAACGGGTCAAGGGCGAAGCCCTTGCGGGGCATGGGGCGGAACCCCATATCCCCCGCCGCAGCGGAAACCGCAAGCGAGCGGGCAGCGCCGCAGGCGCTGTGATGCGAGCGACGGTCAAAGCCAACCACAAGAAACAAGACTCGCCCTTTTGTTGGGCGGGTCTTGCTTTTTACCCACATCTGCCAAATATCGCACGATTATCAAAAACCACACAGCCCGCATGCCGCGTCAAAACGAGGTTCCCAGCCAACGCGGCATTCGTGTGCGCGACTTTATAAGACAAGCCCGCCCGTAATCAGAGCCTTGGCTTCGTTTATCAGTCGCCCTGTCAAGCCGCTCGCATCGTAGCGCCTGCGGCGCTACCCGCTCGCTTACGCTTCTTTGCTGCGGCAAGGTTTTGGGGTTCCACCCCAAAACCCGCAAGGGGCATCGCCCCTTGACCCTTTTTTCACCCTTTCCTGTTCAGTTCACCTTTACCTGCTGCTCCGGCCCGTACCAATCCAGCGCCAGCATGGTGACATCATCCGCCTGCTCCGCGCCGCCCGCAAAGGCATCCACACTCGCGCGCACAAACGGCAGCAGCTCCATCACGCCGCAGGGTGCGCCGTCGGACGCCTCCAGCGTCTCCATCAGCCGCGCCTCGCCGTACAATTGCTGGCCTGCGTCCTGCATCTCGGTCACCCCGTCGGTATAGAGGAACAGCCTGTCGCCGGGGTACAACTGCATCT
>Ga0351875_1012_pt1 | contig 51002 bp, 44 predicted proteins | sample BONcelFGM3001C14_FD_206784 | JGI IMG/M metagenome (GOLD analysis project Ga0351875, IMG submission 206784) | Enriched cells from coal bed in the Powder River Basin, Montana, United States - BONCAT cells FGM rep3 HSBNCT.FGM.300.1.C14 ... | reverse complement strand
GGGTTCACGCCCGTTTGAAACGTGGACCACGCCACGGGCGACACGGACGGGCACGTGGTGGCCAGGGGACTGAAATGCCCCTGGTCCGCGAGCTGCTTGAAATTGGGCAGATCCCCGGCGTCCATATATTGCGTGGCCAGGCGCGGGTCCAGCCCGTCCAGGCCCAAGATAATCACGCGCCTGGGGTCCCCGGGTTTACGCTTGCGCCGGCCCAGGCCGAACAGGGAGAGAAGCCACCGGAAAGGCAGGGTGAGCAGCACGAACAAAGCCGCAAGCACGGCCACAAAAATCGCAAAAAACGACGACGCCAGCGCAAACCCAGCGCCCGGGCCCACGTAAGCCAAGCAGGGCGAAGCTGCGGATATCAAAATCGCGATTGCTATTACAAAACAAAATAATATTCGATTAAACAATCTGCGTTTAAAATCATTCATTAAAAAAGATTCCCCGGGAGCCATGAGCCCGGATTCCATTGTGCGCGCTCCACGAGTTCGCGGGCCATGCCGCGCCCGATACCGCCCGGCGCCTGGCTGAACAGGGCCTGCACCGCGAACAGCAGTTCCTCGCGCATGTCTTCGATATCGAACACGAACATGTGTTTAAAATTCCCGGCGATCTCGGCCTGTCGGATGGCTTCAGAGCGCCCGCCAAGGAAATCCACGAGTCCGATGCGTTTGGCCTCTTCGCCCATGAATACGCGTCCGTCCGCGTATCTGGCGAGTTTCTTTTTGTCCAGGCCCCGGTTGTCCGCCACTTCCTTGACGAAAAACTCGTGCAATTCGTCGATGTGGTCCTGGATGACTTTTTTCTCTTTTTGCGTGGTCTTGCGAAATGGCACGCCCATGTCCTTGAATTCGCCGGACTTGAAGCCTTCGTAGCGCACGCCGTATTTTTTCATGAGTTCGCTGACTTCGATGTGCTGGCCGATGACGCCGATGCTGCCCACGCCGCTGCACGGGTCGGCCACGATGCGCTCACACACACTGGCCACCCAGTACGCGCCGCTGGCCCCGATGTCGCGGATCCACGCCACGGTGTGCATGTTCGCGCCCTTGATGGCGTCCGCGATTTCCTTGCTGGCAACCACGGCCCCGCCCGGGCTGTTAATTTCAAAAATCACAGCGCGGAATCCGCGCTGCTGCGCGAAGGCGATCTTCTTGAGCACGCCGTCCGGGGACACCACGCCGCGCATGCCCGGGTACCGGGACGGTGATGACATGATAGGGCCGTTGATGCGGATCTTGCCAATCACCCGCGACGACATGGTGCGCGTCAAGCTCTTCTGAACGCGTTTGGACATTTTCACTGCCATAGATCGGCTCCTCAAAAATACCTGTTGGGCGCGTGACTCCGCGCACCTATTCAGAATACCCGGTTGCGCGCCGCGCGTCCAGATGCAGGCGGCGGGAGAACCTTATGAGGATTGCTTTATTTTTTAATTGCACAGGAATTCCATGCGGCATGCGCAGCATTACCATATAATAAAGCATGCTGCAGGAACTGTTCGCCCGCGCTTTGGACAATATGTCGTACTCGTACATGAGGACGCAAAAAAAGCGTCGCGGCGGAGAAACATTTTTCATCGGCGCACTTGAGGAATATCTCGAGGACCGGGCCCTGGACGACCCGCGCACGTTTTTCAGAAACCCGGGCGTGGCCCCGGATATGCATATGCTGGACGCCACGCGGCGCGGCAGCTATGTGATCAACAAGTACCGGTTCCAGAGCTTCGTGGAATCCCCGCACCAGTTCAACGACCAGGTGCATTTCCGCTTCTATGAACGCCACGGCGAACCCGACGCGCCCACGGTGATCGTGCTGCACGGGTACCGCATGGAAAACTACATGGTGTTCGACCGGTACTGCCGGCTCATGGTGCGGCGCGGGTACAACGCGGCTTTGGTGGATCTGCCCTACCACATGAGCCGCCGCCCCCCCGGCACGTATCACGGCGAGTTTACGTTCAGCGACGACGGGGTGCTCACCCTGCGCGTGATGCAGCAGAGCGTGCTGGACATCATGGCGGTCATCAACTGGCTCAAGCTGCGCGGCGCACCCCGGATCGGCATGTTCGGCGTGAGCTACGGCGGCATGCTCAGCGGGCTCATGGCGTGCGTGGAGCCGCAAGTGGATTTCACGGTCATGGTGGCCCCGCCCGCGGACATGGGCGCGGTGTTTTTTGAAAGCCGGCTCGGCCGCCAGTTTGAAGCCGAAAACCCGCGCGCACGCGAGGTCATGCAAAAATACAAGGACGTGCTGGACCGCTTTGCGCTCATCAACCTGAAACCCCTGACGCCGCACGAAAACATCCTGCTCATCGAGGGCACGTTCGACGGCATGGTGCCCGTGGACCTGGTGGAAAAACTGTGGCGCGCATGGGACAAACCGCAGATTCACCGCTATCCCCAGGGCCACTTGAGCGTGATCATCTTCAACCCCCCCATGGACCGCCACCTGCGCGCGTTCCTCAAAAAAATGCGCGCAAAAGCACCCGGCAATAACATGTAACATGCGCCTCCGTTGCCGAAGAAATACAGACTGAAAATTGCAGCCATGGAGTACTCCAACATGGTGTACTTCAACACGGGCGACAGCCTGGATTTCTACACCGCGTCCGAGTTCAACTACCACCTGGATTACAATAACGCGGGCGATCTTATCGCCGGGATCGGCCCCATGGACCTGAAAGAATTCATGGCGACTTACGAGATGTAACCGGCGGACGTTCATTCACTTCTATCCGCTCAGTGTTTCTATAAGCACATCCTTGTCCGAAATGGCGCCCCCACTCCGTCACACCACCAACGCATGCGGCGCAAGCCGCATGCTTATCCTGCCCATCCTGCCCATCCTGTTAAGATCAACGCCTCGCCGATGAAACGCCCAACACCCGCATGCCTTAAATTGCGCATTTTCCCGCGCGCGGCTATACTTGTGCCATTGTGGCGGCGCTCGTAAACCCAAAACTCACGGTTATCATGCCGGTGTACAACGAGAAGGCGACGATTCGCGAAATCGTGGCGCGCGTCCTGGCTGCAGATGTGGACAAGGAACTGCTGATCGTGGACGACTGCTCCACGGACGGCACGCGCGACATCATCCGGGAACTGGCTGCGGCTGACTCACGCATCCGAGTATTTCTACACGAAAAAAACAGCGGCAAGGGCGCGGGCATCCAGACCGCCCTGCCCCACATTTCCGGGGATATCGTGATCATTCAGGATGCGGACCTGGAATACTGCCCCGAAGATTATCCCACGCTCATCGGCCCCATCATCAACGATTACGCGGATGTGGTGTACGGCACCCGCTTCATCGGCCCGCACCGCGTGTTCATGGTCTGGCACTACTTTGCCAACAAAATGCTCACCCTGCTGGTGAATATTTTGTACAACACCATGCTCACGGACATGGAAGTGGGATACAAAGCGTTCAGGAGCAGCATTTTCAATGAAATAACCATCCGCTCCAAAGGATTCGATTTTGAGCCCGAGATCACAGCCAAGGTGTTCAAGCGGCACTACCGCGTGTTCGAGGTGCCCATCACCTACTGCGGCCGCACATACGCCGAAGGCAAAAAAATCACATGGCGCGACGGGATCCACGCGCTCATCGCAATCCTCAAATTCCGGTTCTTTTCCAATTGAATTTTTTTAGGCGAATTCGTGAAGCAGATCCGCGGCGGCGCGGGCGATGTCATCCACGCTGAACATATCCATGCAAGTATGCTGCACATCGCATGATTTGCGGTAGCACGGAGCACATTGGATATGGGACACAAACTTGCGTCCCCGGCCGAACAGGTCAATCTCCTGGGGTGCGGTGGGGCCGAACAGGGCCGCCACCGGGCGCTCCAGGGCCACGGCCATGTGCAGGGCCAGGGAGTCTCCAGTGAGCACCACGCCGCACTGGGACACAAGGCCCGCGAACCGGCGCATGGAATGGCCCGTGCCCGTGTTCACGGCGCGCAGTCGGCTGGCCCGGGCGATGTTGTTGTTCTTTTCAGCCTCGTTCGGCCCGCCCAGCAGGGCGATAAACGCCTTGGGCAGCACAGGGCCGATTGCATCGATCATCTCCAGAATAGCGGCCGTGCTCATCATCTTGTTGGCGAATTCCAGGCCCGCGCCCGTGTTAATGCCCACCACGGGCTGCGAGCCGTCCCACCCGGCCTGACGTAAAATGTCGCAGCCCGCTTCGCGCTCCACGTCCGTGATGTTCAGAATCGGCTTTTCACCCTGGTATTCCAGGCCCACGGCTTCGGCCGCGAGGTGATGATATGTTTTTTCATTCTTTTCAAATTTGAGTTCATCGGACAGGCCCAGGCTGAAATAGTGCTCGGCCTCGATATTGAGCGGATAAGGCGTTCCGTGCGCGCTGAGGCCGATGCCGCGTTTTTGTTCCGCGCTGAGCAGTTCGGCCAGTCCCGCGGGCCCGGGCTCCTTGTCCAGGCTGATAATTAAATCAAACCGGCGCGGGGCCAGGGCCGGATAAGCGGCATGGTCAAAGGGGAGAATTTCGTGGATGTACTCGTTTCCTAAAAGCAAAGGCGCGGCTGCGGGATCGGTGAGCCAGGCCACGCGCGCGCCCGGATGCGCGCGCTCAAGCGCGGGCAGCAGCGAAGTCGTGCGCAGCACGTCGCCCAGCGCGCCGATCTTGATGATAAGCACGCGCGCGCCTGCGGGCTCCATGTTTTTGCAGTCTTCGCACAATTGCCCGAAGCGGCACGGCTTGTGCCCGATGTAATGTTTGCAGCCTGTCTCGAATTTCATAGATGCTCTCTCACTTGCCTGTGCGGCGATTGGGCGCCTGCAAAATACAACAAGAGATTTTGCTTGATGTTCCGCGGCGCCCTGCGCCCCCATTATAGCACGGACCAGCCCTTGGGCCGCAAAGCTGGATCTCCTCATTATTTATGCTATCATTTGAAAACATCACGCACCGCGGAGTCAACTGTTGGCGTCCAGAGCACCTCAAGACATTTTCCTCAGCATTGTGTTTCCGGCATTCAATGAAGCCGACAGACTGCCCGGCACCCTGCGCCGAACCATTGCTTATTTAAGGCAGCAGGATTACACGTGGGAAATCATTGTTGTGGACGACGGGAGCGCAGACTCGACCGCAGCCGACGCAAAAACCATTCTTGAACAGGAACACGTTCCCGGCTGTGTCATATCCCTGCCCACGAACCAGGGAAAGGGCGTGGCCGTCAAACAGGGGTTGCAGGCCGCGCGCGGTCAAATCCTGTTTTTCTCTGATGCGGATTTATCGACCCCCATCGAGGAACTGGAGACCATGCTGCCGTTTTTCGAGCAGGGCTGGGACATCGTGATCGGCTCGCGCGGCATGAAGGAATCCATGGTTGAAGTGCGCCAGGCCTGGTGGCGGAAGTATTCGGGGAAATTGTTCAATGTTTTCGTGCAGTTGTTTGTTCTGCGCGGAATCAAGGACACGCAATGCGGGTTCAAGGGGTTTTCCCGCGATGTGCTGCCCGGGTTGCTCGAGCGCCAAAAGTTGATAGGCTTCAGTTTTGACGTGGAGTTGTTGTGGCTGGCCAAGCGGCTGGGATATCGTATCAAAGAAGTGCCCGTGCACTGGTGCAACGATGCCGCATCCAAGGTGAGTTTTTTCGAGGACGGCTTCAGCATGTGCCGTGATATTCTAACCATCCAGCGCATGCACAAGGATTTGAAGGCCCGGGGAAAGTAGCCCCCGCCCCACGGTTTTGCTATAATGTCCCCAACCCGTTTCCAGGCAGGAATCCGGGGTTTGAAAAGGGATTCTTTATGAACGACACATCCATGCCCGTATCGCAAAAAGTGCTTCTGGCCCTGATACTGCTGGCCGGTGTCTTCACGCGCTCCTGGCATCTCGGCGACAAAATTCTCTGGATCGATGAAGCCATCAACTGGAAAGTGTCCCAAATGGAAACAGTCAGTGATGTGCGGGAATACTATCATTTTGAACAACATACGGCATTACCTAATCTGATTGATAGATTCTGGATACGGCTCGCGGGCGACACGGAGGTTGCCCTGCACCTGGAGTCACTGTTGTGGTCGCTGCTGGCCATGGGAGTGTTCACGGCGGCGGTGTTTATCGGGCTGCCGTGGCGGGCCGCGCTGCCGGTCGCGGCGGTGTATGCGCTCAACCCCTTTCTTCCCGAGTTTGCTCAGATGTTCCGGCATCCGGCGCTGTCGTCGTTTGCGGCCGCGGTGTGGCTGCTGGGGCTGCTGGGATATCGGCGAAAAAGAAATCTGGTTTATCTCGCCATCTATGCCGCGGGACTGGTGCTCGCGGTGTTCGCACATTTGTATGCGATATATACGGTGACGTTCCTGGGGCTGTTCGTGCTGCTGACGCGCAGGGAATGGGGACGGCAGTTCTGGCCCATTCTGCTTTGCCACGGCGTGCCCGCCCTGGCCATTCTGCCCAAGATTCTGCTCATGAAGAAAATGGGGGTCATGGGGATGGCCCAGGGCGTACCCCTGTCCGAAGCGCTGGCGCACCTGGCCAGGTTTCCCATCGGCGGGATCGTGGTGATTATCTACAATTTCTGCGCGGGCCGGTATGTGGACATGCACATTATCCCGGCGCCCGCGCTGCTTGGCATCCTCGCCGTGTTCGGGGCCGCGGCCGTGGCTGCGGTTCTGAACAGGGAGCACCGTTTTGAAGCAGCACTGGCCGTGACCGTGTTGGGCGGAACCCTGATCCTCGGTCTGTTGATGATGATTTTCCGATCTGTACTTTTCAACTCCAAATATTATATGCCTCTGTTCGGCATGTTCAGCATTCTCGTGGGCCTGGGCGCACACTGCCTGGTGGTGAAAAAACCGCGCCTCGGCCCGGTGCTCCTTGCCGCCTATTTCGTCTTCTCTCTTGTTTTCTTGAGCCTGTACTGGAGCCGGTTGAACAGGCCGCAGAACACCAAAACCGTTCTTGAGTATTTGGACAAAAATGCCCGCCCCGGTGATTTCGTCAATATGTCGCCGCCGTATCCCTGGCTGTTCGAATACTACTGGAAGGGCGACATTCCCGCTCATGATTTCTCTGATGATTTCGACACTCGCACGAGGATGCACAATGTGCTGTTTCTGCTGTCGGCCGGGGAGCGACAATTGACTGACGCGCGCATGAGAGAGTGGCACGAACAGGTGGCATCGCGCTATAACCGCGTGTGGATGCTGTGGATCCTGGGCCCTGTGAATACAGAGGACAGGAATGGTGTTGCAAAAAAATGGATGGATGCGCATTACCGGAAGATAGAAACCGTGCCGTTCCGGATGTTTCCCTATGCGCACGAACATATCGGCGAAGTTGTGCTGTATGAAGTCAAAGAACCGGAAAGAAGATCGAGCGGGCAGAACAAAGAATAGCTCTGCTCGATCCGCACGCTTATGATCCGATGCCCCGAGTGCCGGGAATCATTTTCCATAGACGAGATGCCACGCTGCCCCGGCTGCGGACGGGAGTATACCGCGGGCAATGACGTCCTGTCTTTTCTTGCCGAAGATGCCAGTGTCGGAGAAGAGTATCGCGACCAGTATTTTGATGTGAACGATCAGAGAGAGGATCGGCACTTCTGGTTTGTGGGCCGCAACGCGGTCGCCCGGCGCCTGGTGCAGCGCTATGCAAGACTTGGGATGCGCATGATAGAAATCGGGTGCGGCACCGGCAACATGCTTGACCTTTTGAGCCGCAGCGGCTGGCATGTGGACGGCCTGGACATGTCGCGCCACGCGTTGCGGTTTGCCGCGAAAAAAACGTCGGCACGGCTTTTTCAGGCCGATATCACAGATTTGCCTTTCGAGCATGAATATGACGCCGTGGGCATGTTCGATGTGCTCGAGCATATCGAAGATGACGCGGCTGCGCTGGATAATGTGCACCGCGCGCTCCGCCCGGGGGGGCTGCTGTTCCTCACAGTGCCCGCGGGCGCGTCGCTGTTCAGCGACTACGACCGGCTTCTGTGTCACCGCAGGAGATACGATCCTGGGGCGCTTCTCGGGCTGGTGCGCGCGCAGGGATTCGAGGTGCTCAAAGCCACCCGCTTTTTCTTTTTCCTGTACCCGCTTTTCTGGCTCAACCGCCGGCTGCGAAAGCAGGACGCCGGGCAGGTTGCCGATCCGCAAAAAGCCCTAGAAAAAGAACTGGCAGTCATCCCCGTGCTGAATGATGTTTTCAAGGGCGTCATGTTTCTGGAGTCCCTGTTGGTGGCCCGGTTGAATTTCCCCATGGGAAGCAGCATCGCCCTGGTGGCGCGAAAAAAGAACGGTGCAGAGGAGAAAAACCATGGGTGAGACACGACATGGTATCTGCCCGGTCTGCGCGCCGCACTGCGGATTGATCGTCGAGCTGGAAGATGGTAAACATCTGCGATCAAGGGCGGCAAAGAGAACCCGCCAAGAGAACCCGACACCCATTATTGCTACTTATTAAAAGACAAATGAAGGCGAATCAGAAATTGATATGGAGCATGTCGGTTAGTATGAGAAAAAGAAAACAGGTGTTCGCATGAAAATCGATATTTTCCGCAAGGGAGCGGGATAATGGCGAAAGATTCGGGACTTTCTGCGCTGAAATCAATCTTGTCGAACCCGTGGTTTTACAGATTCTTTCAGTATTCCACGGGCTACTCATCGGCGCGCAAAGTATTTGCCAGGGAGTATTTGAGAGCCAAGCCCGGCGATGCTCTCCTGGATATCGGTTGCGGCCCCGGCGATATTATCGAGCATTTGCCTGAAGTCGAGTATTTTGGTTTTGACGTGAACGAGAAATACATACAAGCAGCCCGAAAGCGATTCGGCAACCGGGCCGAATTCCACTGCGGCGGTATCTCTGATTTTTCAGCGGATGATTTACCGCGGGTCAACATAGCGATATCGCTGGGGGTTTTTCATCATTTGAATGATGCGGAAATCGCGCAAAATCTCCAACTGGTGAAATCTGTTCTCAAGCCGGGCGGACGTTTTATCATTTTTGATCCCTGCTATGTCGTGGGTCAATCCAGGGTGGCAAAATTCATAATTTCACAGGATCGCGGCAAATATTTAAAAACTGATGATGAGTATCGAAATATTGCCGCGCAGTTTTCCGAAAATGCCAAAGTTTCCATTCGCCATGATCTCTACAGGTTTCCCTATACAGTTATCATCATAGAATGTACAAATTGAATGGTTTTTATCGTTTTACTTCTGTTTGCCCTTTTTCTGTTCAGCCCAACAATGTATTACTCCGCTTCCTATTTCAAAAGACTAAAATCAGATTTACATGTTCTTTTGATTATTATAATTTCTCGAATTTAACACAACTCCCTGAAATAGCAGCATGTGGACCCGGACCAAGCGCTGAACTCTCGCATGCGCAAGGGCACGTCGTGGGAGAATGTGGCCTTGGGCCTGGCCATAGACGACAGTGCGCGCCGCATCGTGGACATCCGGAAAAAACACACGTCCGCAACGCCATGGCACTGTACGCGGGCTATCCGCTTCTGGCCCTGGCGCGCCGCACACGTCACAGCTCCGGAGCGCCGACGGTTGAACAAGCTGCGGAGCAACTCCAGCAGGAACTGAAAATCTATCCCGGGGTGAACGGATTATTCCGCGCAGTCATGGCGTGTGAAGCGCAGTTGTTGCGATTTACCAACTTTCCCGCAGGGGGAAGCATCGCCGTGGTGGCGCGCAAAATATAAACGCGCCGATTAGCACCTTTTTATAAAACCATATATTTTTTTGAACAGAATCGTGTGGTGTGGAAAATTCAATCCTGGCGCGAGGCTTCGAGAAGCTGCGCGCGCTGGTACGCTTCGAGGATATCGGCGCGGGTGATGAGGCCCACCACGCGCGAGCTGTCCACGGGGTCCACAACCGGAAGATGGCCCAGGTCCCGCGAACCGAATCTTTTCAGAACTTCATAGAGCGTTTCATCGGGATTGGCCGTGATTACGTGGCTCGACGCAATGGTGCTTACAAGCTCGTGGCCGCGCCCCGATGATATGGCCTGGCGCACATCGGAGCCGCAGATAATGCCGCACAGCTTGCCCTGCTTGTCCAACACCGGGAATCCGTGATGATCCGACGTTTCCATGAGTGTGCGCACGCTGTCCACAGTGTCCTTGTTGCTCACGAACTGGACCGTGCGCAGCATAACTTCGGCCACGTGTATGGTTTCGAGTATGTTGACATTGTAGCCGCCCTTGTACACGATGCCCTTGCGTGTGAGTTTTATGGAATAGATACTTTCCTTCAACAGCCACTGAACGATGAGTACGCTGATGGTGCAGGAAAGCATGAGCGGCAGAATGATGCGGTAATCGCCGGTCATTTCAAAGAGGATAAGGATAGAGGTGATGGGCGCATGGGCAGACCCTGCGAACATGGCGGCCATGCCTACGAGGGCGTAAGCGCCCGGGGACGCGGCCACGCCCGGGAACCAGAGATTGGCCAGCACGCCGAAGGCCCCGCCCAGCATGGCGCCCATGAACAGGGCGGGCGCGAAGATGCCGCCGCTGCCTCCGGATCCGAGCGTAAAGCAGGTCGTGGCCATTTTGGCCAGGAACAGGACGAGCAGCAGGGACAGGGGCAGGTTCACCCGCAGGGCGTCCTCGATGCCCGTGGCGCCCGTGCCCAGCGCGCTGTGGTAGTAATAGCCGATGATGCCCACGCCGATGCCGCCGACGGCGGGCTTGACCAGCGGGTGCGCTTTCCAGTTGTCAAACAGGTCCTCGGACGCGTACAGCAGCTTGATGAACAGGATTGCGGCCAGGGCCGCCACAACGCCCAGGCCCGCGTACAGGGCCATCTCCCACGGGCTGACCATGCTGTACTCGGGCACCAGGAACGACGGGTGATCGCCCACCATGGACTGCATGAATGCCGCGGCCACCACCGAAGAAATCACGATGGGACCCACGTACTGCGAAGACACGTCTCCGATAATAACCTCAATGGCGAAGAACACGCCGGCGATAGGCGCGTTGAAAATGGCGCTGATGCCGCCTCCCGCACCGCACGCCAGCAGATTGATCACCCGCTTGTCGCTCATCCGGAATATCTGGCCCAGGGTGGAGCCCAGGCCCGCGCCGATCTGCACAATCGGCCCTTCGCTGCCTGCCGAGCCTCCCGTGCCAATGGTGAACGCGGATCCGATAGCTTTGGCAAAGGCCACGCGCGGGCGCATATGCCCGCCCTTGGTGGCCACCGCGGCCATGACTTCGGGCACGCCATGCCCTTTGGCTTCACGTGCAAAAAAATAAATGACCGGAGCCACGAGCAGGCCGCCCACGGCTGGCAACACAAACCACACATAATGGCCCCACGCTCCCGCGGCATCAGGGATCACCGTAAAAGAAAACCATGTCATGACGTTGATCAGGTGGCGAAACACAAACGCGCCAACGCCGGCAATCAAACCCACAATTATTGACAGGGCATAGGTAATCGTATTTTCAGAAAACCGCGAATGCAGGCCGTTGATTGCCCGCGTTGCCAGTTTCGATGTTCGTGTCGGCGTCATGCAAACCAAACCAAAATCCCTGCCTCGGCAGGCTGGGAAAGGAGTAAAAGCGTTTTAATCTTAACACCCCTGTCGCAAATTGCAACCTTATATGCGCTTGCCACATGACAACACACAATTGCATAATGATAAAAGGTATTATTTCATATTATACTTTGAGTCTTGCGCAGAAGATTCGCCAATCCATGGCGCCGCACGCAGACGCGGCGAGGTTCAATGAAGAAATTCGTTTCCAGCAAACCCGGCGCAGTGGCCCTGCTGCTGCTGCTCATGCTCATCTGGGCGTTCAGTTATATCATCATCAGGATCACGGTGAGCCAGGGCATTATTCCGCCCATGAGCCTGGCGTTCCTTCGTTTCGTTGTGGCTGCGGCCGTGCTCTATTTGCTGCCTATCAAAGGTGAGGCTCCCACGCGCCGGGACCGGCCCACCGTGGCCCTCATGGGCGTGTTCGGCATGGCCCTGTACTTTGCATTCGAGAACAACGGCCTGATGTTCACCACCGCCACCAACGCGTCCATCCTCGTGGCCCTGATTCCCGCCATGACCACACTGGGCGCGGCATTGCTGTTGGGCGAAAAATTCACGGCCGCCAACATTGCGGGCCTGATCGTGGCCTTCGCGGCCAGCGTGTTTATCATCTGGAACGGGTCCGTAAATTTCAACCTCAACCCCCTGGGGGATTTGCTCATCCTTCTGTCTGTGGTGTCGTGGACCGTGTACACGCTCATCGGGCGCAATGTCATGGCCCGGTGCTCGGCCGCGCTTGTGGCGCGCCAGGCCCTGCTCACCGCAGCCCTGTGCCTGGCGCCGTTCTTCATTTATGAACTGCTGGCCGGAAAACTCGGGGGCGTCACAGTGACGGCGGGCCTGGGCGTGGTATATCTGGGCGTGCTGTGCACGGCGCTCGCCTACACCATCTGGGGCCACTGCGTGCGCATCCTGGGCCCGGTGTATGCATCCAACCTGTTATACCTGCAAAGCGTGATCACCGTGGCCTGCGCCTGGATAACAATCCGGGAACCTGTGAACGCTTTTTTGCTCGTATGCATGGCCGCCCTGATCCTGGGTGTGTTTCTCAGCAACGCCCCGCTCAAGCCACGGCCCCGCATGAACCACCCCCGGCTCAAGTAATGCCTTTGCCCGGGCATATGCCTGTTCGGTCTTTTATATGTTATGATTAGCAAAATATTGTGCGGGAGACCAGAGACGTGGACGGAGAAAAAAAGGTAAAAGGCACAGCTTACAGCACCCTGGACGGCATTCACCGGGACATGCGCGCGGCCCTGGAAACCTCGGCCCTGCCCCACGACCTGGTGCGCCTGGGCCGCAGCGCGCGCGACAACCCCATCTACGCCGCGTGCCTTGGCGACGGCGACTTCGCCAAACCCGAACTGCTTTACTTGAGCGGCGCGCACGCCATGGAATTCGTGGGGCCCGCCATGTGCCTGGGCCTGCTGCAGCATGCGGCCGCGCAAGCGCCCGATTCCCCCATCGCAAAAGCCCTGGAACGAATCAACATCTGGTTCCTGCCCGTGCTCAACCCCGACGGATACCTGCGCATCCAGCGCCGCCTCGCGTCCGGCCCCCTGGGCCTGGCCTATGGCCGCACCAACGCCAACGGCGTGGACCTCAACCGCAACTTCCCCACCGGTTTTTTCGAAAACCGCGATTCCCTGTTCGCCGGGAGTTCCTTTAAGCTGTCCCCCTATTACCGGGGCAAAGAGCCTTGCAGCGAACCCGAGTCGCGCGTGTTCCGCGACTTCGTGCTCAACCGCAATTTCCGCGTGGCCATGGACTTCCACAGCTTCGGCAATTTCATCGGCTACCCCTACGGGTACTCGGACAAGCCCTGCCGCGACCAGGACACGTTCGTGGAAATCGCCGGGCAAATGGTCCAGCGCCAGCAGGGGCGCAAATACCGCATCATGCCCATGCACAAGCTGTATAAAGTGAGCGGCGACACCTGCGACTGGCTCTACGACGAATGCCGCATCCTGGCGTTCACCATGGAAATCGCGGGCCTGGGCTTCAGCCTCAAGGACCCGCAGTGCGCGCTCAACCCCTTCCACTGGGCCAACCCACAGGACCCGGACCGGCACGTGCAGAACAATCTCCAGGCCTGCCTGCACCTCATCGACGCCACCCTGGAACGCTATGGTCATGAGGCCGACGATATGGATGCAGACTGACCGGAGTCTCTCAAAGCCGCCGTTGATTCCCAGCGTGCCGGAAACCCTTTGGGGCAGTTGAAATCACACCTATATTGAATTTCACTGATGATTTTCCGCAATCATTCAACAGGCCCTTGCCCGACACGCATGCTGCCGGGCAATGATCCGCAAAAAAATTCAGGCGGGTTGCTTGAGTCGTTGAAGACGCCCTGAACACCACACCCGAATATCAGTTGCTGTTCCCCATTACCCTGCGCCCTGCGGCCGGGGCCATATCCAGAGTGGTCGAAACCTCGCCCACTGTGGTGGCGGGCGCTGTTTTGGGCAGGCCGTGCATGTCCACGCTCTCAAGGCCCCAGTTCACAAAGTCCTGGTTCAGCTTGCGGTACATCCACTGCGCGGACACGCGCAGGGGGCCGCGCGCATCCTCTGGAATCTGTATCTCAATGCGGTCCTTGACGGTTTCATAGGGCATGATGCTGCGCAGGATGATTTTCTTCTGAATGTCCCACACGCGATTCTGAATCAGCAGGTGGTTCTGGCTGTCCAGCATATAGCCGCCGAGCCGGTGCTGCTCGGGATAATCCGCTGGCAGATCGTAATTCTTGTCCAGGACGCCGAGTTCATACACGGTGTTGCCGGAAGCATCTGTGACCGTGACCTGGAGCCAGGCCTGCACCAGGTCCAGGGGTGCGGACGGGAACTGGTGATCAATACCCGTGTTCGTGGTGATGACGTTAAAAACGAACGGCTCGCCGGGCCGGGGCGAGTCTTCGGGCTCGATGTTCATAAACAGCCATACCGCGCGCGCGGAGCGCTCGCCGCCCTGTTTGCGCAGGGTCCAGAATTTGGCGTCCGGGGCCGAGGAATCGATGTCCCCGCGCACCCAGGCCTGCACCATGTCCACCACGTCGTGCAGGCCCAGAGTGTAGGGCACCGCGGTGTTTGTGCCGGGGAAGTAATGGTTCATTTTATTGCCTTCGAACCCGAGCAGGCGGCGCGGCTGCATGTGGCAGCGGATGCATGTGTTGCGCTGCAGGCCCGCGAATTTTGGGGTCTTGATCTGCAGCTCATGGCACACCTGGCAGTACTCGTCCTGAAAATACAGGGGCCGGGTGAACACGCGTCCGTGGCCCGTGGGGTTCATCTTCACCAGCAGTTCGTCCCACTTGCTGATGCGCGGGTTGCCGTCCGGGTTGTAAAACATTTTGAGGTGCGCCACATGCGGCTCCACCGTGAGATACGTGATGCGCTTGTCGCTGGCATGCTTGCGCACGCTGCCGATCTGGTGGCAGTACACGCACGAAAACCCGTTGTGGGTTTTGTAATACTCAAAATCCAGGTTGCCCGAAAGCATCATATACGGGTAATGGCACCCGGAACACAATTGAAGGTTTTCCTCGCCGATTTCATCTTGCAGCATGGCGAGATTTTTTTGAAAATAAGGGGTGCGCACGGACAGGTTGTGGTTGCTGATTAAAAAATCTTCCATCTCCTGCTGGTGGCACCCGGGATTTTCGGCGCAGCTTTCGCTCATCTGCACCATGTCCGCAACGTCCTGGGCAAACGGCTCGGGAAACTGGTCTTCGGGCGCGCGCTTTTCAATGGGAATGGTGGACATGGATGCGCGGTACACGGGGCCGGGATTCTGGTCTTCGAGGGAAACAAGCGTAAACAGCCCCGCTGCGAACAGTACGGTCACCACGAACGCGGCCCGCGCGCCGGCCAGATAGCGCCCGGCGCCGCCCTGCCCCAGGCGCGCAAACAGGGGCGCAACCAGGCTGAACAGGAACACGGCCACGGCCGCGTACCCGGCCCACTCATGGAACCAAAACAGGTGCTTGCTGCGCGCCACGTTCTGCATGGGCAAAAGCGCCATGCCCGTAAACAGGTTGAGCAGCAGCAGAAAATACACGAGCTGCCAGCCCACAGCCGTCACTTTTAAATATCCGGCCAGGCGGCCCCCAAGCATACGCCGGGTGGTGAACCAGAACCCCAGGGCCGTGAGCACGCACGCCAGGGCCAGAAACGGCCGCGGCCAGTATGCGCACAGCACGGACAGGGCCACGGCGCCGGCCATGAGCCCCTTTGCGCCCGCGCCCCGCTGCACCGGCGCATCGCCCGCGCGCTCCTGCGCATGTTTCAGATAAAACACAAGCAGCCACAGCGTGGCAACAAGCCCGAATGCCGGGTGAAAAATAATGTTTCCCCGGTACAGCGCATTCCACGACTGGGAAAACCGCACGTACAGCCCGGATACGAACAGGAGCGCAACGAGGATACTGGCAAGTGTGTTCAGCATAAATGTTTAAAGCGTCTTCGACGACTCGAGAAACCTTTTTAAAAGGATTCCGCGAGAAACCTCCCAAGACTTTCACGGGCAATTTCCCGGCAAAATGCATGCCGCTCAATGGCCTCGCTGAATAATTGCGAAATCATCTCCATAACCGATTGAAACATTATCCATATAACTGTTATCAATAATTATAGCAGAATCCACGGCCCGGGAACACGCGCGGCCATGCCATCCGGCTCGGCCCGCGGGGGCTGAAACTTTTTCCAGGGGTATGATCGTTATAGAAAGAGGATATAATGATTTTGAAGCACATCACGGCCCCCGCGGGCCGCTCCGGAGGAATCAGCAATGGTTGCAGACAATAACGGTGGCGAAGAAATCATGAAATCAGCGCTCGAAATCGCTCTGGAAAAAACCAGCCACATCGAAGCCAAAGAAGATCCGCGCCAGCTCAATGAAGATGAAAAACAGCATGTCCGCGATATCAACAAAGATTACGACGCCAAAACCGCGGAACTGGAAATCGAGTTTTCTCAACGCATCCGCGAACTGGCTTCGCAGCACGGCGAGCAGGTTCTCAAGGAACACCTGCCCCAATTCGATCACGAATTGCGCACCGCACGCGATTCCATTAACGCGGAACGCCAGGAAAAGCTCAAGGCTTACTACGAATCCATCGGCAAAGCCTGAACCCGCCTGTGCTCAGGCTTCGGGCTTCACTATCCTGATAATCGTATTCAGTTTTGTTGTTCGGAAGAGATTGCGCACGTTGGCGCATGCATTGAGCACTTCGATGTCGCCCCCTCGGGACCGCGCCACCATGAGCGCCGCGGCAATGGCGCCCAGCCCGCTGCTGGATACGAATTCACACCGGGCCATGTCCAGCCGCAGGTTGCACTCGCCCTGGTTGATCTGGTTCAGCACCTCGGCTGAAAACGCCTGGGAGTTCTCATGATCGATGTTGCCATCCACGATCACATGCATCCACCCGTCAATTTTCTGCATGCCGATCTTCATGGTTTTCACGTCCCCGGCGCAAATGCGCCTGTTTCCATTATTCCCATGAAACAGGGCATGTCAAACGCAGAGTGACTGATATCACGCGCGGCCGGGGCGCACACAGAATTTGCACACTGCGGGAAATCCCGCGATGCAGCGTGTAAAATATGGAGATATTCCGGGAGGCGTTTAACGCACCGCGCTGCATGCGAACACATATGTTTCACGTCAAAGCCGACAACATCGCAAAACGATACGCGGGCCGCACCGTGATCCGCAGCCTGAGCATGGAAGCGCAGGCCGGCGAAATCATCTGCCTCACAGGGCCCAACGGCAGCGGCAAAACCACGCTGCTCAAAATGCTGTGCGGCCTGCTGCGCCCCACCAAAGGCGCGGTTGTGATCACGCAGCGCGGCGCGTCTGCGCCAGCCGCGGCCGTGCGCCGCTCCCTGGGCATCCAGACCCCGCATGTGCGCCTGTACGAGGAACTCACGGCGCGCGAAAACATTGACTTCCTGCTGCGCGTGCGCGGCCTGGCCCCGGACCCGGGCAAAGCGCCGGCGGCTCTTGAAAAACTCGAGATCGCCGCGGCCGCGGACCGGCCCTTCGGGGACCTGTCCTCGGGCATGAAACAGCGCGTGCTCCTGGCCGCGTCCCTGGCCCACGACCCGCCAGCCCTGTTTCTTGACGAGCCCACGTCTTTCCTGGACCAGCCAGGCCGCGACTGCGTTACCGCCGCAATCCAGGATCTGAAAAAAAGCAAACTCGTGATTGTTGCCACAAATGACCCGCGCGAGCGGGACTGGGGGGACCGCATCATTGAGCTGGGCCTCTGAAACAGCCGCGGTATTCGGCAAAGAGATGCGCGAGGAATCGCGCAACCGGTACGCCGCCTACACCATGCTGCTGTTCTGCATGATCGTGCTGGCCGTGGTGAGTTTCGCCACGCATGGCGCAGCCGCGGGCCCGCAGGTGAACGCTGCCCTGCTGTGGATCACCCTTTTCTTCTCGGCCATGACCGGCCTGAGCCGCAGCTTTATTAAAGAAGAGGAACGCGGCACCATGGAGCTGCTGCGCTGCGCCGCAGCCGCGGGCCCACTGTACGCGGGCAAGGCCCTGTTCAATCTCCTGCTCCAGGCCCTGGCCGCGCTGGCGCTCACGCCCCTGTTCTGCATTTTGCTGAATGTCAACCCAGGCAACCCCGCCCTGCTCGCCGCGGTAATCGCCGCGGCGTCGCTGCCCATCGCCGCCATGAGCACGCTCGTGTCCGCGCTCGTAAGCCAGTCCCGCGCGCGCGGCATGCTGTTCCCGGTGCTGGCTTTCCCCGTGCTCGTGGTTCCCTTCTCGGTTGCCGTGCGCGCCACGGCCGCGGCCCTTGGCGGGGACTCGTTCGCAAGCCAGACCATGCCCCTGGTGTTCCTTCTGGCTTTTTCCGTGGTTGCATTCACCGTGTCCCTGTTCCTGTTTGAATTCGTGTTTGAAGATTAATGCCGGAGGTAACATCCGCAATGTCCAAATCTCCCAAAGGAGACCCAGCCCTGTGGGACCGAACCAAGACCCTGGTCAAAGCCGGGGGCCTGGAAAATATGATTGAAATTCTCATAAATGAAACCGGGTGGACTGAGAAGCAGGCCCGCAAATACGCGGGCCTGGCCCTCAAACACTGCGCCGTGGAGTTTCACGCGTCCAAGTCGTCTGCGGACCGCATTCAGGGCTTCATCTGGATTGCTGTGGCCCTGGCTCTGTTCGCCGTGATCCAGATCGCTATCCGCTACCTCAACGAGAAAATGTTCCTCGCACCGCCGATCATCATGTCCTACGGCGTGTACCTTCTGCTGCGCAGCATGAAAACCGCGGGCGCCGTGAACAAGGCCCGGCACAGGCTGCCCCCGCCCCCGCACGAACAACCCTGATGCGGCGCCGTTTCACCGCTCTTCAAGGTAGATGATACTCGTGTGCGGAATCCGGTATTTGAGCTTAAGCTTGTTGTATTCCGCAACTACGAATCCGTCGTTATCCATATCAATGCGGTCCCCGTCTTCTTCCCTTAGCCGCGGCAGCTCCTTGCCTTCAATCAAAGTGAAAATAAACTCGCTCACAGGGGCGCCTCCTTTGTGTTGATAAGGTTTGCGCCCATTATATCACGCAATGGCCCGGCCTTGAATTCTGCGGCGCCCGGCGATACAATCAGGCATTCATATTTCGCCCCGCATTGCGCCGGCGCACAAGGAGGCACACCATGGAATTCATCACCCTGGACATACGGGAAAAAGAGCGCGTTGCCCTGCTCACCATGAATTACAAAAAAGAAAACCGCTTCAACCCCGCCATGCTCGCCGAGCTGAACCAGGCTCTGGACGAGGTGGAAAACAACGACAAAGCCGGCGCGCTCGTGGCCACGGGCGGAGACCCCAAATTCTTCTCCAACGGGCTCGATCTCGAACACATCATGATGAACATGGGCGACCCCGCCAAAGTCGCCGCATACCTGGGCCTGGTCAACGACCTGTTCAAGCGCGTGACCCTGTTCCCCAAACCCACGGTCGCGACCCTCAACGGCCACACATTCGCCGCAGGCTTTTTCCTGGCCGCGCACATGGATTTCCGCTTCATGCGCGAGGACCGAGGCTGGGCCTGCCTGCCCGAAGTGGACATCAACATCCCGCTCCTGCCCGGCATGATCGCCATCTGCCAGGCCGTGATGCCCCCGGCCTCTTTCCACCAGTTCTACTACACCGGCGGCCGCTTTACCGGCGCGCAATGCAAGGAAATGGGTTTCGCCCAGGAAGTGTTTTCCGAAGAAGACCTGTTGCCTAAAAGCATAGAATTCGCAGCCATGCTCGCCAAAAAGAAAACCCGCACCTACGCGGAAATGAAACGCCGCATCCGCGAGCCCATCGCTCGCATTCTGGAAGAAAAAGACGCTGTCATGTTCGCAGACACGCTCAAATTCTCCATGCCGGGACAGTAAGCGCGCGGCCCTGCGATTCATATATCCCGATTTCGTCCATTGGATTAAGGGGCGCTTTTACGCCGTTCTTGTGCTGCCGGACGTCCGCATCGCTCAGTGCACAGGCAACGCCTGTCATTCCGAGTCCCGCACAGCGCAACCGAACAAAACCGGCGCATCCGTATTCACTCTTTTGTGGAATCCCCGCTGCAATACGGGCACCCGCCCGGGGGCGGTTCTGTGGCCAGGGCCGGCTCGCTGGCGGGTATTGCCTGGGCCCCGCCGCTGGGCGGCGGCATGCGGATTCCCAGGTCTTCAAGCGTGACTTGCTTATGATACGCGAATGAAGACATGACGCGCCGCAGCCGCCGGCTGCCGCACCCGGCGCACGTGCGCGCTGCGATGCGCCCGCCTCCGGCGGTCTCTGCAACCTGCGTGATCGCTCCGCACTCCAGGCACTCATACTCGCAAACCGGCATAGGCTTCCCCTGATATCCATTATAGGTTCAACCATTGATTGCCCGCAATACAACGCCTTGCGCCCATTACCCGCCAACCCGGTTTTCGGGTTATAATTAAATAATGAGAGTTAGCGAGGTGGCGCCATGAAAATCACAGCGGCCGTTGTGCAGATGACATCCACAACGGACAAAAAGAGAAACATGGACGCGGCTGTGGAACTTGTGGACCGCGCCGCGGGCATGGGCGCGGAAATCGTGGCCCTGCCCGAAAACTGGCTCTATATGCGCGGGCCGAACGACCCCATGATCAAGGGCGTGGACATGGAAGGCCCCGAACTGTCGGCCCTGCGAGACCTGGCCCGTTCGCGAAGCATCTACCTGCTGGCCGGTACCGTGCCCGAAAGAATTGAAGACAGTAAGAAAGTATACAACACAAGCATTCTGTTCGGGCCCAACGGCGGCGTCCTGGCCAAGTACCGGAAAATCCACCTGTTCGATATTAATCTCACCGGCGGCGAAACCCACAAGGAAAGCAATTTTGTCAAACCCGGAAACAAGGCCGTGGTAGCCAAGACCAAATTTATGAAAGTGGGTCTGTCGGTGTGTTATGATTTGCGCTTTCCAGAGTTGTACCGCCGCATGGCTCTGAATGGAGCGCGCCTGTTTTTTATTCCCGCGGCATTCACCGAGCGCACGGGCCGCGACCATTGGGATATTTTACTGCGCGCGCGCGCCGTGGAGAATCTGTGCTTTGTGCTGGCCCCGGCCCAGCATGGCAGCAACACATCCAGCCGCACCACATATGGCCGCAGCGCCATCATCGACCCCTGGGGCACGGTTATCGCCCGCGCGCCGGACATGGAAACCGTGAGCCTGGCAGAACTGGACCTGGATTTCCAGGACCGTGTGCGCTCGGATCTGCCCTGCCTGGAGCATGCGCACAAGTGGCTTAATGGTCAAAAATAAGCACAATAAAGGCATTTTTTTGCACAGTACGCAACGCATTTCACGATTCGCCGAAAATGACCGATTGAAAAACCCTGCATTTAAAGGGTTTTTCTAATTTGCTGAGTTCAAGGACAATGGCATTCATTTTGATCTGTAATTTAATTAGTAATATTGTGTTACGTGTGTATCAGGCTGTTGCTGGCTTAAAAACATGTGTACAAAACTGAGGGCTATAAATTTTTACAAATTGTGGTATAATGCAATCAGGAGGCATTGAGCTAATCAGGAGGTCTCCCATGAAAAAACTGTATGCAATGCTCACACTCATGCTGGGAATGGCGCTGTTGCCTGCAATGGCAATGGCCGAAGGCACTGTGGGCAGCGTATTTCTGCTCGTTGGCACAGATGCCCGCTGCGAAGGCATGGGCGGCGCGTGCGTGGCCACGGTCAAAGGCTCGGGCGCTGTCACCTACAACCCTGCGGCCATGGCGGAAAATTCCGGCCAGATGGCCAGCTTCATGCACAATGAAACCGTGCTGGACCTCAGCCAGGAATATATTTCCTACGTGAGCAGCTACGGCGGAACCGCATGGGGCGGAAGCCTTATTTATTTCGACATGGGCGCGCAGCAGCGCTACGATGTTACGAATGCTTCCGACGGTTCGTTCCGCCCCAAAAGCTATGCATTCACCCTGGGCTACGGCAAACAGGCCAATGAAGAGGTGTCCTGGGGCCTGTCCGCCAAATACGTCAAGGAAGAAATTGACGACGCCCAGGGAACCGCGTTCGCTCTGGATGCCGGACTGCTGTACAAGCCGCGCGGCTCCAACTGGCGCTTCGCCACCGTTCTCAGCAACTTCGGCACAAAAATCAAAATCGGATCGGCTTCCGATCCCCTGCCCCTTACATTCAAGGCGGGCGCCGCCTACACCATGCCCTCCATGCCCCTCACGCTCACCACCGATGCTTATTTCATCAAAAACTCGGACCCCGAATACCATATGGGCGCCGAATATCTGATTTCCAACTACATCGGCGTGCGCGCCGGCTATAACACGGACGACGATCTGGACAACGGCTTCACCTTCGGCCTCGGGTTCTACCAGAAACAGTTCGGGGTGGATTACGCTTACATCCCCATGGGGGTATTCGGCGATTCCCACCGGTTCACCCTGTCCGCCAATTTCTGACCGCACGGGCAAGTCAAACAGCAACTTCACCGGTGCCCCTTGTAAAAGGGGCGCTTTTCATTGTCTAACGGTTTTTTCTATGTATATAATTATTTGATGCACAATCCTTGTGTTGCGCGAAAGATCCTTATATTGACTTTTGCGGTGCTGCTGGCTGCCGCGTGGCCTTATGAGCGCCTTTGCGCCGCCCAGGCGCCCGCGTTCTACACCAACATGATTATTGATTTCAGCACCGGCAAACCCGTGTATCTTAAAACCCCGGGCAACGACGTGTCCGGCCGCCTTCTCGACCTGGTTCCCGACCCCGCCAGCACACGCATGGCTTCCTCGCGCCTGGCCGCGCCCCTGGCCGCTTATTCGGGCATCCTGGCCGCAGGACGCAACGCTTCGGACACAGGGCTCATCAGCCGCGCCATCGGCGACACCGCAGCCATCGCACCCCTGTCCCTTCCGTTCTTCGACAAACTGCTCTCAAACGCTTCCACGGGACCAGGCGCGATAACAGCCGCGCCAGACTCCGCGAACACAGCCGAGGATGACGGCAAAGTCAAAATCGATATCCGCGGCTTCCGCTACATCAAGTTCCGCAACTATGGCGCGTCCGGCGACTCCCAGTCTTTCCTCTCACAAAACGGCCTCTTCACCTATGGCGATACCATCGAACAAGGCACCAGCCTCCAGTTTTCCGCGGTTCGCGACGACCTGCAGGTCAACGGCACCATCAATGAACTGCCCCTCCAGGAACGCGACCTGGCTTTTGACATCCTGTACGGGCCTTACGCCATGAAACTCGGCGACTTCAATTCCGAATTCAAGGGCGGCAGCCTGGCCTCGCTCAACAAGCGCATCACCGGCGTAGAGGTCCAATACGAATCCGATAAATTCAACTTCGGTTTCGTGTCCTCGCAGGCCCGCAGCCAGTCCCGCACCATCAGCTTCAACGGCAACAACACGCACGGCCCCTTTGACCTCAACACCTTTGAAATCGTGCCCGGCAGCGTGCAGGTCCTGCTCAACGGACAGCCCGTGGCCGAAAACCTCTACGACCTGGATTATTACTCGGGCCAGATCACTTTCTGCTCCACCACCGTGCCGCCCAAATGCACCAACATCAAAACTTCCGATACCGTGCAGGTCATCTTTGAACAGAAACTCCTGCTGGCCCTCACCGCGGGCAATGTGCAGGGCATGCGCGGCAGCTACAACCTGCCCGGGGGCCGGGGCGACATCGGTGTGGCCTACCTCACGCAGGCGGCCAACCGCGCCGCGCAGCGCACCAGAAAAAATGACACCGAAACCTTCACCGGCGACCAGCTCCTGGCCCAGGGCCTGACTTCCGAGGCCCAACGCACCATCTCCCTGAACCCGCCCAACAACCGCTTCCAGGCCGCGGGCTTCGAATTCCTGGTGCGCAACACCATCACCGTGCACAAAAACGGGCAGTTGCTCGACAGCGCCACAGGCTTCTCCGTGCCCTACACAGGCTACGCCAGGGGCAACATCCTGCTCACGCTCCCGCCCGCCGCGTCCGACACCTTCACGGTTTCCTATTCCTATTACGTGGATGATTACATCAACGTGAGCCAGCAGGAGGAAATCCGCGAAACAGGCGACATCGTCTTCACCCTGGCGCGCTCGCAAATCTACGCCGGCTCCGAAACCGTTTACTACTGCACCAATACAACATGCACAGGCCCGGAAATCCTGCAGCCCGGCCCCAACAGCGACTACGAAATCGACGAGGCCAACAACACACTCATCATCCACTCCACAAAAAAACCAAATGAAATCGACGGCGTGTTTCTCCAGATAACTTACTACTACGTGCCCGCCGAAGCACCCGAATCCTCGGAATTCGACCACACCGTGCGCAACATCTTCGGAACCTACAAAATCGGCGCAAACACCACCCTGAAATTCGAACACGCCGCCAGCCAGAGCGACGCCGGGAAAACACCCATCCAGATCATGAACGAAATCGTGGCCCGACCCAACGCGAACATCACCTGCCCCGCCACCCTCACGCCAGCCGAAGAATGCCTGTACACATTGAGCAACGTCAACATCGAAGAAAATTCCGAAATCATTCGCTTCAACAACAACACCACCGCCCTGCGCCGCGGCGCAGACTACAATATCGACATCGACACATCGCGCATCTCATTCACCGGCGGCCTCCTCATCCCCGCCGGCACAATCATCTACGCCAACTACCGCTACAACCCAGACATCGACCTCGGCCTGGTCTCGGGCAGCGCCACGCGCCTCAGCGCCGACACCTCTTTCCGCAACATCACGCTCTCTGTGAACAAAGAGCAAACCGACACATTCTTCGCACCCATCGGCGGCAACAACACCCTGGAAACCGGTCGCCTCGACTACACACTCACCATGCCCCTCTCCGACACGTTCACCATCTCCACAACCCGCTCCCGCTTCGACACCGCCGAAGACATCTTCCAGGCCTTCTTCACCACCACGCGCGACAACACCACCAACATCACATGGTCCCCGGACAGCAACACATGGCTCCAATCCTTCACCTGGTCCTTCGGCAACACAGACCGCCGCGACAACCGCCCCACACCCGGCACAGACAACACGCGCGACGCCAACAGCTACGAATTCAAGGTCATCGTCCCGTGGCTCAAAAACATGACCCTGGACTACGCCCTGGGCAGCGAAGACTTCTCCGACAACACCGGCCTCACAGACAACACCGCATCCACCTTCAACGACATCTCCCTCAGCTACAAACCGCGCAACGAACTCTCCCTGGACTTCACCATCCAGAAAACCGGCGTCAACACCAGCGGCCCCACAGGCGCCAACAGCACAAGCAACACCGCGCGCAACATGATCCTCACCTGGCAGCCCGCCCCACTCGTCACACTCACAGCCGACATGGACTCACAGCAGCAAACCAACTCCAGCCCCACCGTAGAAGACACCACCATCGACACCACCACCGTGCGCCTCACCACACTGCCCTTCTGGAAAATCCGCGTCCTCACATACTCCCTCACACAGCAGGACCGCCCCAGCCAATTCACAGGCGGCACACAGAGCGACTTCCAGACACTCTCCCTCACCGCAGACGCCGGCGCAGGCATCTCCATCACACCCACCATCACCCGCTCCAACTCCTCATCCGCCAGCACCACATCCAGCACAAACCTCAACAGCCTGCGCATCGAATACCTGCCCGCCCTCCAGCCCTGGGAAGCCGCCTACAGAACCGAATGGAGCGACACCACCAGCACATCCGACACCGCCGCACCCACAACCAGCGACACACGCCGCCTCACCTGGGACCTCAAATACAAATTCACACCCGTCACCCACATCCTCTACCGCCTGGGCCGCAGCACCACCACCTCAAGCACCTCGGCCGCCGGCAACAGCGAAACCCGCCAGACCCTGCAGCTGCAGCACCAGGCCGGCGACCGCTGGGACCTGCGCGCCAGCTACATCATCTTCGACCGCACCTCCACCCTCAGCACCAGCGAGCGCAACATCGAACTTGACTCCGAATACCGCCTCTCCGAAATCCTCACCTGGAACCTCACCTACCGCATCATCGGCTACAGCGCCCCCCAAACCCCGGGCAGCGACTACAACGGCCACATCCTCGAAACCGAACTGCGCCTCCAATTCTGACCCCATAGCCCCAAAGCCCTTTGCACTTTCCTTTGTCCTGCGCCTGTTCCCTGTTCCCCAATCACTGTTCCCTTAAAAAAACGTTTGACCTTTCACCCAAAACTCGTTAGATTATTTCATGGTCTGAGAGAAAACAGACCGGCACACAATCCCCGGTAGCTCAATGGTGGAGCAGGCGGCTGTTAACCGCAAGGTTGTTGGTTCGAATCCGACCCGGGGAGCTTCTCAAACGAGTCAAACTCTAAAACAGACATTTAGAGCGGCTCTTAAGAAGGTTAAAACAAAAAGCGAGAACGATTGATAAACATCAAAAATCCTTGTGTTTATCGGCTTTTTTGCGAACAGCGAAATTGCCAATACGCAACTCCAATCGTCTTGCAACGCTTCTCGATCTCACTATTTCCATTTCGAGAAATTCAGTTTTTTACCGCTCAAGCACTCTCAAACTCTAAAAATCTGAAAGAGAAAATTACCCGCTGGTTAACAGCTTGTGTTAACAGGAGCGGCTCTTTTCTCCCCTTCATATTAAATCCCAACAGGCGATCCTCTGAGCCGACGGACGAATTTTTTTCTTTTTCCGACCTCTCACAGTATGGGATGAAAACATTTTACATGCGGTTTTCTCCTGTCGCAACCAGAGGCCATAATTTCAGACATCAACGATAAACAACCTGAAGATTTATCTTCTTCTGAAAATTCCGATTCCTCAGGCAAACAAGAGGGAAATGATAACGCGCCTTCTTATCCAGCGTTCAGGGCTGTGACTTATGCCCGCATGTCTACGGAACACCAGCAATACTCCACCTCGAACCAGATAGACGTTATCAAGGAATATGCTTCCAATAACAATATGGAAATCGTTAACTCCTTCGAAGATGAGGGTAAAAGCGGCTTGCGGATCGAGGGACGAGACGCACTGAAAAACCTTATCGATACTGTTGTCAAAGGAGAGGCAAATTTCGATACGATCCTCGTTTACGATGTCAGCCGATGGGGACGTTTTCAGGATGCTGACGAAAGCGCCTACTACGAATACATTTGCCGCCGCGCGGGAATAACTGTCATTTACTGCGCCGAGCAATTTGAAAATGACGGCAGCCCAACATCCACGATTATCAAAAGTGTGAAGCGGGCAATGGCCGGAGAATACAGCAGGGAATTGTCATCGAAGGTTTTTCAGGGGCAATGTAAACTGATTCATCTCGGCTACCGGCAAGGTGGTCATGCCGGGTTCGGCCTGCGGCGCATGTTGATTGACCAGAACGGTGCGCCCAAGGGAATTCTGAAATACAAAGAAATGAAAAGCATCCAGACGGATCGTATCATTCTCGTGCCTGGGCCAAGGGAAGAAGTTGAAATCGTCAATTGGATATACAAGCAATTCGTGGATTACGGGAAACCCGAACGTGAAATCGCCGACATGCTGAATACCCAGGGAGTCAAGACCGATCTCGAACGCTCGTGGAATAACGCGACTGTGCGCCAGGTGCTGATAAACGAGAAGTATATCGGAAACAACATTTTTAACCGAAGAAGTTTCAAGCTGAAAAAGAAACGCATAAAGAATCCCAGCGATATGTGGATTCGGGCAGACGGCGCTTTTGAGGGAATAGTTGACCCCGGTCTTTTTATCAGGGCACAGGAAGTATTCCGTGAACGGTCAAAGAAATTCACCGATGACGAACTGCTCAATATGCTCAAGGCCCTGTATCAGAAAAAGGGATGGTTGTCTTCCATATTGATCGATGAATGCGATTCAATGCCCTCCAGTGCGGTTTACAAGAATCGGTTCAAGAGCCTCATACGCGCTTACAACCTGGTGGGTTATGTTCCCGATTGCGATTACTCCTATCTTGAAATCAATCGCCGTATCCGCGAAATGCATCCGAAAATCGTTGAAACATTTATCGCTGAAATACAAGCCAATGAAGCAACCGTCGATTATGATGCGACCACTGGGCTGATTCGGATCAATGAAGAATATTCGGCATTGCTTGTGATATCGAGGTGCTGCTTTACCGAAGCCGGAAATTCACGCTGGCTTATTCGCCTGAATCCGAACCTGACGCCGGACATCACGATTGCGGTCAGGTTGAATCATACAAACGACGCTCCCCTGGATTATTACCTTCTTCCGTCCATCGACATCACCATCGATAAACTCAGACTCGCGGAACAGAACGGCGTCTATCTGGACGTTTACAGATTTGATAACCTGGATTTCTTTTTCAGTATGTCTTGCAGGGTAAAGATTGGAGTTGCAATTTGAACGAAGAATCACGAATACAGATGATCCCCATTTCAAAGATCACCATCCTCAATCCACGAGACCGTAATAAGAAAAAGTTCAACGAAATCATCAACAACATTTCCGTCCTCGGACTGAAGCGCCCCATCACTGTGAGCCGCCGCATCGAAAACCCAGATGATGACGGGTTCGACCTCGTGTGTGGACAGGGGCGCCTGGAGGCATTCATCACTCTGGGACAGGAGATAATTCCCGCGATTGTTATTGCGGTGCCACGGGAAGAGCGGATGATGATGAGCCTTGTGGAAAATCTGGCTCGCCGGAATCCGCAGATGATCGAATTGTATAAATACATCGGGGTCCTCAAGGAAAAAGGCTATTCGAATTCGGAAATCGCAAGAAAGATAGACATGGACCCTTCGGTTGTGACGTGTGTTCTCCGGCTGCTCGAACATGGGGAAGAACGGCTGCTCATGGCAGTCGATAAAGGCATTATCCCGATCAGCGTGGCCCTGGAAATCGCGGGACTTTCCGACGCCGATGCCCAGAAGGCGCTCACTGATGCGTATGAAAAGGGACTGCTCAAGGGACAATCGATGCTGCGGGCCCGCAACATTATCAAGCAACGGGAAACGCTCGGCAGAACTCAGAGAGGACCCAGGCGAAAACCGAAAACAGGTCCCACTGCCGATTCAGTCGTTCGTGCGTACAAAAAGGAAGTGAGTCGTCAGAAACAGATGGTAAAAAAAGCCAAGCTCTGCGAGATGCAACTCCTGTTTGTTGTGAACGCGATGCGCGATCTTCTCAGCGATGAAAACTTCATAAATCTTCTTCGAGCGGAAAGCCTCGATAGCTTCCCACGGAATCTGGCCGTGTTGATCGGAGGAGATGCGTTATGAAAAAGAAGGTTGAAATTGGTTTTGAAATGCAAGGGCTTGATATCCCGATAGAATGCCTTCTCCCAATAAAGGTCATCAGCATGTCCATCAGGAAGAGTCCGAAATACACACGGATTATTACGTCGATACAGGAAGTCGGAATCATTGAACCGCCAATCGTACATCCCGTGGATGTGAAAAAAGGCCCAAGGCAATACACAATACTTGACGGTCATCTCAGGGTGGAAATCCTGCGCGATCTCGGACACAAGACTGTTCATTGCCTCATTTCAACCGATGACGAACCTTTCACTTACAATGATAAAGTGAACCGGCTGGCGCCTATTCAGGAACACTTCATGATTCTGAAAGCGGTCGAAAACGGATTGAGCGAAGAGCGCCTGGCAAAAGCACTTCATGTCGATATCGCAGTAATCAGGAAAAAACGGAATATGCTCGACGGCGTTTGCACTGAGGCTGTGGAACTGTTGAAGGACAAACAGATATGCGCTGACTCGCTCTCCCTCATGAAAAAAGTAAAACCCATCCGCCAGATCGAAATGGCGGAACTGATGAACTCCGTCAGGAATTATTCAAAGACATACGTCAAAGCGCTGCTCGTTGGTACGCAGAAAGAGCATTTCATAGACGCCGGACAGTCGAAGCAGAAAATCGGAATCGATCCCGACGCCATTGCGCTCATGGAAAAGGAAATGGAAGCAGTGGAGAAGGATTTTCTTCTGATCGAGGAATCCTATGGGAAAAACGTTCTGAACCTGATTCTCGCGCGTGGATACCTCGATAAACTGATGGCAAACGGTCGCGTCGTCAGATACCTGGCAAAAAACAACAGCGAAATTCTGGACGAGTTCCAGAAAATCGTGGATACGGTTTCATTGGAAGCGTAAAAATCGGCACTTACAACGTGCGAATTTCGGTCGTTTTTCAATCAAAAGTGAAATTTTAGTTTTAAGGCTGTGAGCTTCCCATTATTCTCCGTTGGAAAATAACACTGTTGCTTATTACAAGTTATTGCGTTATCATGTAATAAGCGAAGTCGTTATTACGACTTCCTTTAACGGAGTTGTTTGTATGAAGAGGGATAAGACAGGATATGAGGTTGTCGTTTCCACTGTCGGGGAACAGTGCAAGGCGTTTGTTCCTGCCCCTCTGCCGCCCGATCCCCCGCTGAATATTGATCCCGACCTCCAGGAGAAAATCGACCGGGCGCTGCTGGCGCTTGGCCGTCTCGACAGCGTTGCGACGATTCTGCCTGATACGGCATTATTTCTTTACATGTTTGTTCGCAAAGAGGCGGTGCTCTCATCCCAGATAGAAGGAACCCAGTCATCTCTTGCGGATTTGCTGACTTATGAGGCGGAAGGTCTTCCGGGCGTGCCGCTGGATGACGTTCTGGAAGTTTCAAACTACGTTGCGGCCATGAATCACGGAATGCAGCGGCTGAAAGGGAATTTCCCGATGTCTCTGCGCCTTATCCGGGAAATCCACGGGGAATTGTTGTCAAAAGGCCGTGGAAGCGCTAAAACGCCAGGAGAATTCAGGCGCTCCCAGAACTGGATCGGCGGAACACGGCCCGGTAATGCTGCTTTTGTCCCACCGCCGCCGGAACTCATCATGGAATGTATGGGTGATCTGGAGAAGTTCATTCACGATAAGCCGAAGAAAACACCAACGCTTGTTAAAGCGGCGCTGACCCACGTGCAGTTTGAAACCATCCATCCATTCCTGGATGGCAACGGCAGGGTCGGAAGGCTGCTTGTCACGCTCATGTTGTGTAATGAAGGCATTATCCACGAGCCGATGCTTTACTTGAGCCTGTATTTCAAAGCACACAGGCAGGAATACTATGACCACCTGAACAAGGTCCGGAAAACCGGCGATTGGGAAAAATGGCTGGTGTTCTTCATGACTGCCGTCATGGAAACCGCCGAACAAGGGGTTGAGATGGCCAGAACTCTTGCCGCTCTCGCGAATGAAGATCGAAACAGGATAAAAACCCTCGGCAAAGCCGCTCCCTCAGCGCTCTGTGTGCATCAGGCGCTATTGCAGGCGCCTGTTCTTTCAGTCGGCAAGGCATCGAAAATGACCGGATTGTGGTTCTCATCCCTTTCCACAGCCTTTAAGCGCCTGGAGGAGCTCGGAATAGTGAAGGAAATTACTGGCGGAAAAAGAAACCGGCTCTTCGCGTATGACCGGTATATTAAATTATTGAGTGAATAACTGTAATCACAGAGGTATCGCATGCTTTTCAAAGTGTCAATTCGAAAAGGCGTGGATTTCGGATATGTCGCCGAAGCTCTCTCGTTGCCCGGTTGCACTTCCCAGGGTGACACCGTCCAGGAAGCTCTTTTCAACATCCGCGAAGCCATCGAGCTTTATATTGAAGACATGCCTCCTGAAAGTTTACTCTCTCCTCCAAGCGCTTTTTAGGGAAATAACCTTTCAAATGGCCGTAATATAAACTTTCAATCAGCCGCTCCTGTAGTTGGCCGCTCAAATCTACGAAACAAAAATCCTTGTCCTGTGATAATCCAGCGCGGATGGGTCCGGGCAGAATTTGTCAGGCAGATGAATTTGAATTCCTTCCATTTCAGTAATGCCAACTCTGTGCATAGCCGCCTCTTCCTTGGCCTTTGCTTCCCTTGAAATCATTATTTTCATGTTATCGCTGACCGCCATGATGCCGCGGTCAAATGCCCGGTCGTGGAAGGCGCAAAGGCACAAGCCGTTAGTCGGATCTGCGCGTCTTTCCACACTCTGGCTCCAAGGGATTATAGCAATCCCGGAAAAGAATTCAGACCTTTACAATACAAGCAACGCATGGTTCAGAGCGTGGCTTTGCGCATTACGTGACCTGGCAGCGGCGGCAGCGCCCCTACACAAAAAACGCTTTAAAAGCTGACAGAATTCCATAATATGGTCCCCCTTAGCAAAGGGGGATAAAGGGGGATGTGCATCTGTCACGAACCAACAATTTACGACTGTTCACCTCTTGGTTCTTTTTCGTGATTGCTATAACTTCTACTTTCTTTTCCGGGATTGCTATATGTGGCTGGCATTGAGCATGCCGTTTAGCCCGAACCCACAGAAAGCGCACTTCTGCCGGTAGCTTGCCAGAACAGATTCACGGAAAAAGCCCTGCACAAGTCGGACACGAACAGTTCTATCCGCTTCCGTTTCATCGATATCCTGGGCCAGACCCGGAATGTCCGGCAGACGGTCCACTTTTTCAGATTCCTGTATTTTCAGATACGCTTTCTGGCTTTCGAATGACAGGAGTTCCCAGTTACCCTGGAATGATCCCCAAACCTCGCGGTCCAGATTGCTGGCGTTCGACATCCCCTTAATTCCACGTTTCGCCAGAACCGGGTCCATGCTCGCCAGATTCACCATCTTCAACGCAACAGAGCTCGGAGTCCTGTCGAGATATCTTGCAAGCTCTATTGTCTCAGGAGTGCCCTTATGCAGACGCCCGAAAGGCAACCGGCAATACAAATTCATCGCCAGCACCACTTCATCCCTTTTCCACAGGCGCCCGCTCATCTTTCACCGGCAATGTATGAAATATCTTATCAAATCCCTCGTTGCCTCAACCATTTTATCTGGCACAAAGCGCCATCTACGTCAGATCATTCGTAATAACCGTTTTTAATTTCATCGCCGCTTGCATCAATGACCCCGGAACTGAAGTGTATCTTGAAAAACCGTCTGAAATTTTCGTAGGACATATCTTCGGGCCAATATTTCTCATCTCTGCACCACGCGTATAATTCATGCTCGAACAGATCCCTGTATTGTTGTTGAAGCCAATCCTCTGCATCGACTTCCATTTCGGGGATCAGATATACCATTACTTCATCTATCAAAGATTCCACATCATCGGTTTCATCAGGATTATGCTTTGCCCATTCAAGATATCCGGGACCGGCTTCCAGAATTACCGCACTGCGATTCACGAATGAGAAGTATTGGTCGCAATCCGGCTTTTTCTTCTTAAAAAACCACATTTTTCATCCTCCGATGGTCCATGATTCTCATTCCGCAATCAAACCTGTTCATACCATGTTCCGCGACCTGTGCCGCGCAGGCGCAAATGTCCCGTTTCAACCAATTTGCGTAAATGTGCTTTTATTGTGTTCCGGTTCGCGTCGGTGATCTTCACGGCTGCTGCAATTGTGACCCGTCCGTGATCGCGGGCAATTGCGACAAGCTGGTCTGACAGCGGCGGTAGCGCAGCTATAAGTTTCTCGCGCTCGACTTTTTTCTGGAGGATGTTTTTCTGCGCAATCATGCATTCCAGAAAAAACTCCACCCATTCGTTTAGCTGGGATTCATCAGTATCGAGAGTGGACTGCGCTCGGAGTAGCGATTTATAGTAACCATCCTTATTAACTTCAATGACTCGCTCAAATGAACTGTACGGGATATAAGAATATCCAGCCCGCATCAGCAGCAACGCGGTGAGCGCGCGAGAAAGCCGCCCGTTGCCGTCCTGAAACGGATGTATCGCAAGAAAACGGACCACGAAAACAGCTATCACGAGCAGCGAATGATATTCCCCAACAACAAGCGTCTCCACCGTCCATTGTACCAGCGTCTCCATCAGTTGCGGTGTATCAAACGGCGAAGCTGTCTGATAAATCACTCCAAGGCTTTTCCCGTCTTCATCGAAAGCCTCCACATGATTAGTCAGCTTTTTGTAATCGCCCCGGTGTCGCTCGTCTTTCTGGGCATGATGCAGTAAAACCCTGTGAAGCTGCTTTATGTGGTTCTCCGTCAGTGGAATTTCCCGCCATGAATCGAACATCATTTCCATCAATTCCGCATATCCGGCAATTTCCTGTTCGTCCCGCGAACGGAACGAAAACACCTGAATTCCGGAAAGAAGCCTTTCAATTTCCTTATCCGTAAGTCTTGCGCCCTCGATTCTCGTGGACGAGCCAATGGATTCGATTATGGCGATTTTTTTCAGTGCCGTCAGCCGGTCAGGGGCAAGTTTACCCAGGGCCTGCCAGCGCCCCTTGAACTCGTCAATCTCGGCAACCAGGCGCAGGATTTTCGGTGAAATGTCGAGCCTTTCTAAAAATGCCATAATATAGTCACGTCCAGTATTATATCCGAAATATAACCTTAATTAAACATTGTGTCAATTTCTTGGGCATATATGGGTATCATCATAATCTATCAAAACTTCCTGTTGACAACAACTTTGTGTGAAAACCTTAATATTTAAGAAAAAGCGAGATTTGACCTGGTCAAACAATTGACAGCAACTATCACTTACTATAAATTATAGCAATGTAAATGTGTGTTATTATGATATTTGCCACACACAATCAAAAGGGGTCCACCAATGGAAGATAAATCGGACAGCGTGCTTACGATTGACGAGCTTTCCGTGTATCTAAAGATACCGAAATCAACACTTTACAAGCTTGTCCGGGAAGGCAAAATTCCATGCCAGAAAATTGGGCGGCACTGGAGATTCCGAAAACTATCAATTGATCACTGGCTTGAGAACAGCGCGATGGGTAATGACTCTTCGGAGGCAGATGTATAATGTCTGAGAACCTGTTTGCCCAGATTACCCCTCTAATAAATGTCGCATCAGAGAATTATCATAGATTATTGATTGTTGTTTCTCCGTCTGGTACAGGAAAAACAAAAACATTTCAGGAGGTCCATAAACAGATAGGCGCACCGATATGCAACGTAAATCTTGAATTATCACTACAAATGCTTGAACTTACTGAAAAACAGAGAACATTTCAGTTGCCCAAAATACTTGGAGATGTTATTCAACATTTTCAAAACGAAGTCGTCTTAATGGACAACATTGAAGTTCTTTTCGACGATTCTCTGAAACAAGACCCATTGCGGCTTCTACAAAATCTTTCCCGCAACAAAACATTAGTGGTGGCGTGGAATGGATTAATCGAAGATAATAGTATCTCATATGCAATACCGGGACATCCCGAACATAAACGTTATCCGATTCGTGATTTTCTGGCGATTGGCAAAACCAAAGATATCTTGAAAAACAACTCGTGACACGGGAGAAATCATGATGAAATATGAAGATTTAATTCAGTTTGAACCCATTGAGTCTGTTGTTCAGCTGAGAGATGCCGACGATGTTTCGGCTGCCCAGCAACTGGTCAGAACTTTTGTAATCTCTTCTGAAATGGAAGAAAAGCTGACCGGACTCGTTTTCCCACAACTTCAATTCGACCAGCCCATGGATAATAAAGGACTTTTAGTTGTAGGAAACTACGGTACTGGTAAATCCCACCTAATGTCTGTTATTTCCAGTATTGCCGAAACAGACACTCTCTCGACCCATCTAACAAATGCCAAAGTCGCGGAAGCGGCTAATAAAATCGCCGGGAGATTCAAGGTAGTTCGAACCGAAATCGGATCTTCTGAAATGTCATTACGAGACATTATCACCTCTACCCTGGAAGACCGCTTGACCGCCTGGGGAATTGATTACCATTTCCCACCCCAGGACAAAGTTGTTAACAATAAAATTGCCTTTGAATCAATGATGCAGGCATTCCATGAAGTATATCCCGACCACGGACTTTTGCTGGTTGTAGATGAATTGCTCGAATATCTCAGTTACCGGAAAGATCAGCCCGTCATCCAGGATTTCGTTTTTCTTCGTGAAATTGGAGAGGTCTGTAAAGACCTGAAATTCAGATTTGTCGCAGGCGTCCAGGAAGCAATTTTTGATCATCCGAGATTTCAATTCGTTTCAAACATCCTGTTAAAAGTCAAAGACCGTTTTGAACAGATACTCATTGCCAGAAAAGATGTGAAGTTTGTTGTGGCAGAACGGCTTTTGAAGAAAACCGGAGACCAGCAGGTGAGGATTCGTGAGTACCTGACACCTTTTGCTAAATTCTACGGCAGAATGAATGAGCGAATGGATGAGTTCGTAAAGCTATTCCCTGTTCATCCTGATTACATAGATACGTTTGAGAGAGTAACTGCGGTTGAAAAAAGAGAAGTCTTGAAAACACTTTCGATCTCCATGAAAAAACTTCTCGGAAAGGAACTCCCCAAGGATGAGCCTGGGATAATTGCATATGACAGTTATTGGATTACTCTTCGTGAGAATCCTTCATTCCGGGCTTTGACAGATATTAAAACTGTCATAGACTGCAGCCAGGTTCTTGAATCGCGCATCGAGCAAGCTTTCACCAGACCTCAATACATCGACATGGCGCTTCGTCTGATCCATGCTCTGTCCGTGCACCGCCTGACCACCGGAGACATCTATTCTCCGCTTGGAGCTACCCCTGAAGAACTGAGAGACGGGCTGTGCCTGTTCCAGACCGGCGTCGATGAACTCGGTGGTGACCCAGCCGATGATCTCCTTTCACAAGTGGAAACCGTTCTTAGAGAAATTCACAAAACAGTCAGCGGGCAGTTTATTTCGTCGAATTCCGATAATCGCCAGTACTATCTCGATCTTAAAAAAACAGATGACTTTGATGCGTTGATCGAAAAAAGAACGGAGAGCCTCGATAACACTCAGCTTGATCGGTATTATTACGAAGCTCTGAAAAGAGTTATGGAATGTACGGATACCCCCAGTTTCACCGGCCATCAGATATGGCAACATGAATTGGAATGGATTGAACGCAAGGCGGCTCGGCATGGATATCTTTTCTTCGGCGCGCCAAACGAACGCTCAACAGCTGTCCCTCCAAGAGACTTCTACGTTTATTTTATTCAGCCATTTGAGCCTCCCCCGTTTAAAGACGAAAAGAAACCCGACGAAATATTTCTGCGACTCAAAAATACTGACAACGAATTCCGAACAGCCATTTCAAAATATACGGCTGCTCTGAATCTTGCATCGAATTCCTCCGGACACGCAAAAAAAACCTATACGGACAAAGCTGACCTGTTCTTAAAAGAGCTTGTTCAATGGCTCAAGAAGAACATCTCAACCGCCTTTGAAGTAACATACAACGGACGAATAAAAACGCTCACTGAGTGGGCAAAGGGAAAAGCTGTTCGGGAATTTTCCGGAGAAAAAATAAATTTCAGAGACATGGTCAATGCTGTTGCAGGAATATGTCTCGATCCACACTTCAAGGACCAGGCGCCCGAGTATCCGGTGTTCTCAATTCTTATTACCGGCGCCAGCCGGGGTCAGGCCGCGCAGGACGCCCTGCGTGCTTTAGCTGGACAGAATCGCACCAAGCAGGCCACGGCTGTTTTGGATGCGCTGGAACTTCTCGATGGGGACAGAATCGATCACCTATCTTCAAAATATGCAAAATACATCCTTGGGATTACAAAGAAAAAGGGGCACGGCCAGGTTATCAACCGATCAGAGTTGATACAGGATGTGATGGACGTCGAGTACCTGGCGCCAGGATCATTACGACTGGAACCGGAATGGGCCGTTGTGGTTCTTGCAGCCCTTGTTTATGCGGGTGAAATTGTCCTGGCCATTCCAGGAAAGAAATTTGATGCGACAAGCATGCCCGTTTTAGCCGCCATGAATATTCAGGACCTATGCCAGTTCAAGCATATCGAGAAACCCAAAGACTGGAACATTCCCGCACTGAAAGCATTGTTCGAGTTGTTGAATCTACCTCCCGGCATGGCCCAGCAGGTGACCCAGGGTAGTGATGTTCCCATGACGGCCATGCAATCAGAGATCGAAAAGATTGTTAACAGGCTCGTTATTTCCCAGCAGAACATTCAGAATGGCGTTTTTTTCTGGGGTGTCGGACTGATTCCGGAAGGAGATATCCAGAAGTACCGATCCACTCTCGACGGAACAAAGGCTTTCCTTGAATCCCTTCAGGCGTTTTCAACCCCGGGAAAACTCAAGAACTTCCGATACGATTCACAGGAAGTCACAGCACACAGCGCCGGGTTCATAGCTTTAAAAGAAATCGAATCCCTTCAAGCTCTTGTTTCCGATCTCGGCTCTATTGCATCATATCTTTCCACCGCTGAATCCATGCTTCCTGCAGACAACGAGTGGATTAAAAACATGAAAGCGGCCCGCGACGAAATCACTTCACAGATAAGCGATCCCGCAAAATGCAGCGCCCCGGCTGTCCGGCAGAAAGTCCAGAGTAAGCTGCTCGAACTCAGAAAATCGTACATCCAAACTTATCTGACCATGCACAGCAAAGCCCGCCTGGGTGTGAATGAAGACAAAAAGAAAGGCCGGCTCACCAACGACGAGCGGATTAAAATACTTCAAAAACTCGCTACAATCGACCTCATGCCACGCCAGAACTTTACGGACTTTCAGGACCGCCTCAGCAGCGGCCTGAAAAGCTGCTTCGCACTCACGGACCAGGAGCTTGAGTCATCTCCCATCTGCAAACACTGTGGGTACAGACCTGGAACCGAATCCACAGGAACACCTGCCGGAAAAGTTCTCGACGCCCTTGATGAAGAACTCGACCAACTCGTTGAAGACTGGACCCGAATGCTGCTTTCAAACCTCAGCGACCCGACTACAAAAGAAAGCCTCGCTCTCCTTTCAAAAGAGCAGAAAAAACTCGTTGATGGTTTCATCAAGAAAAAGGAACTCCCTGATTCCCTTGACCAGGATTTTATTCAAGCATTGAAAACAGCTCTTTCCGGCCTGACAAAAGTTCCTATTACCATGGCCGATTTGCAGACGGAATTGTTCGGAGGCGGCTCACCCGCCACACCCGCGGAACTCAAAAAGCGGTTCGATGATTACCTCGACAAGCTCACAAAAGGCAAGGAACAGGGCAAAGTTCGGATAATCGTGGAGTAATGCTATGACACATGAAGAATTGATTGAAATCCTGAACGCCCATGAATGGCGTGACATTGAATTCAAGGAAGCAAATTGGGCTGTCCCCAGAAACGCACTTGAAACGGTGTCCGCTTTTGCCAATACAGAAGGTGGCCATCTTGTTTTTGGTGTTAAAAAAGACGGGGCGGAATTTGAAGTGGTTGGTGTTATTGATGTCGATAAAATTCAAAATGAATTTCTTACTCAAATAAGAACGAGAGAAAAGGTCAGCGTAATTCTTGATGTGAAAGAAGATTTACATCCTTATGGAGACACACACATTCTTGTTTTCTACGTTCCTGAAGCGCAGCGCTCCGATAAACCGGTATACATCAACGGAAATATCAATCAATCATTCATAAGAAGGGGCGCGTGTGATATCCGTTGCTCACATGACGAGAGAAACAGATTTCTTGTGGATGCGTGCGCAGATCGATACGACTGTCTCCCGGTTGATTTATCTCTCGACACAGCTTTCGACGATGCAACAATAAAATGGTATCGCGACACTTATGAACTGCGGCCGGGCATCCGTTCCTTCTCCACACTTTCTAATTTGGACTTTCTCGGTGAAATGGGGTTTCTTGTTGAACAGGCCGGGCAAAGAAGACCTTCCCGCGCGGCAGTTCTTCTCTTTGGTACGAATGCAGCTTTCAGACAAATCCTTCCCCGGGCTGTGGTTGATTGCCAGCGGTTCAATCTTCCACGCGATCAGGCGGAAACCGGCGAACGCTGGATTGATCGAGATGTCATTGACGAAAATATTATTCAGACATGGAAAAGGCTTGTCGACTGGTACAAGAAACTCGCGGAAACTCCTTTCCGGGTTGATCCAGGCTCGTTTCAGCGGGATGATGCGCCTCCGGATTACCGTGTTTTCCGTGAGGCCATGATCAATCTCCTTGTCCACCAGGATTACTCCGACCACACTCGAAAAGCCGAATTCCGGCATTACTCGGACCAGACTGTGTTTTTTAATCCCGGCGACGCATTCGCCACTGGGACCGATCTTCTCGAACCCGGTGAAAAAGAGGTTCGCAATCCCAGAATCGTTACCGCATTCCGCAGAATCGGGCTAAGCGAGAATGCCGGATGGGGGCTCCGGGATTTATTTAAAGACTGGCAGAGAATGGGGCTTGTTCCACCCGATATCAATAACTGCAAAGACCGCAAAACTTTTGAACTTGTGCTCAAAAAAGAGGAACTCATGTCCGAGCAGCAGCTTCTTTTCCAGGCCAGCTTGGGCGTGCGCCTCAGCGATGAACAAGCAAGAATATTCGCATTCGCCTGCCGGGAAAAAGATTTCTCAATCTCTGAACTTAAAGCGCTGACAGGGCTTTCCCAGGCCGATGCCATTGCTGCCATCACTCCCCTTGTGACCCAGATGCTTATAAAAACTACTGATGACAACAAGGTTTTTTGTATCGCCGACCATCTCAGGGACCGGTTCGACCAAACTGATCAACCTACTGACCAACCTGAAAAAGACAAGCCGGACTTGGTCACTGATCAAGTCCCACGAAAACAGCCGGACTTGGCCACTGGACAAGTTGAAAAAGCCTCCTCCGACTTGCCCACTGGACAGGTCGAGCCAAAACAGCCCGACTTGTCCACTGAACAAGTCAGGGCGTTATCAAGTTTGTCAGAAAAACAATGGGAAATAGTGGATTTTTGCGATATTCCGAGAAAAACATCAGAAATCATGGATCACCTTGAAATGACGAGCAGATGGTACTTTAAAGAAAAATATCTCGATCCTCTAATTCAGGGTGGAGTGATTTCCATGACCAATATAGAAAATCCAACAGCTTCAAATCAGAGATATGTGCTTTCCGATGCGGGGGTTAAACTAAAAGCCGCCCGGATCGCAAAAATAATGACCGATCCAGATGAGGATAAAAATGGCAAAGTATAAAGATAACGACAGTCCCACACTTTTTCCGGACGAAGATCAGGGCGGGCCGCAGGGGCCTGTCGAATGCCTTGGCATGACATTCGAGAATGACGATAAACGGCGCGAGTATTTCCTGGAAAAACTCCGCGAAAAACTCAAAGACCCGGAATTCCGTAAAATCGAGGGCTTCCCCATAGGCGAAGACGAAGACATCCTCGCGCTTTCCGATCCACCCTACTACACGGCCTGTCCCAACCCTTTCATCCAGGATTTCATCAAACACCACGGCAAACCCTACGATCCGGATGAACCCTACAGCCGTGAGCCCTTCGCCGCAGATGTCAGCGAGGGAAAGAATGATCCTATATATATTGCACATTCTTATCATACTAAAGTACCACATAAAGCAATCATGCGATACATCCTTCATTACACAGAACCCGGAGATGTTGTTTTTGATGGTTTCTGCGGAACAGGTATGACAGGAGTTGCTGCCCAACTCTGTGGTGATATTAAGACTGTTGAACAAATTGGATACATGGTTGATAATGAAAACTTCATAATAAAAAGCGATCTCGATGAAAATGGTAAGAATACGTATTCGAGTTTTTCAAAACTCGGCGTTAGAAGAGCAATACTTAACGACATCTCTCCGATTGCGACCTTTATTTCTTACAACTACAACTCGCCTGCCGATAGAATCGATTTTGAGCGAGAAGCCAAATCCTTAATAGATAACGTTAAAAGTGATTTTGGATGGATGTTCGAGACAAATCATACTGATGGCAAATCCAAAGGAATTATTAATTATGCAGTTTGGTCAGATGTATTTGTGTGTCCTAACTGTGCAGGGGAGATGGTTTTCTGGAACGTTGCAGTTGATGAAGAGAATGGTACCGTCCGCTCATCATTTGAATGCCCATCATGTAATTCGAAATTGACAAAACGAGCGCTTGATCGAGCCTATCTTACTTTTCACGATAGTATTCTCGGAACTCCAATTAAGCAAGCAAAGCAAGTGCCTGTTTTATATAACTATACTGTTGCAGGTCGTACTTATACCAAAAAGCCAGACAATAATGATTTTGATACATTGGCAAAGATTGATAAGATTAATAGTAATGATTGGTTCCCCTCAGATCGAATGCCCAAGGGAGACGAATCTCGGCGAAACGATGCTGCTGGAATAACGCATACACACCATTTTTACACCAATAGAAATAGGCTTTTATTATCAAGACTACTAAATATTGGTTTTTCTCCGATGTGCAAGTGGTTAGTAACTGGAGTGATGCAACGCGCTTCGAAGCAGCATCAGATCGCAATATCACGAATTGGAGGACCCAAAAAAGGCGTTGGTGGAGCAACTGCGGGGCATAGAAGAGGCACCCTATATATTCCGTCAAATCAGGTTGAATTCAATCCAATACTTCTATATTTAGAGCGGTTAAAAATGGCTTTAAAAGCGTTAAATATGCCATTAACTAATAGAAAAGATATATTGATTGAAACAGCATCTGTGACTGAAACTATAATGAAGCCCAATTCTATTGACTATATTTTCACCGATCCTCCATTTGGTGGAAATATAATGTATTCTGAGTTGAACTTTATTTGGGAATCTGTTCTTAAGATAAAAACAAATTCTATTGCAGAAGCAATTACTAATAAATCACAGAAAAAAGCGTTGAATGAATATCAAGATATTATGTATAAATCTTTTAGAACATACTATTTTTTGTTAAAACCTGGCCGCTGGATAACTATTGAATTTCACAACTCTCAAAACTCTGTGTGGGCAGCAATACAAGAAGCACTTCAAAAAGCCAAATTTGTTATTGCAGATGTTAGAGTAATTGACAAAAAAATTAAAACACATACCCAGAGAACAGCTGGAGGTTCTGTAAACAAGGATCTCGCTATAACGGCTTATAAACCCAATGATGGAATTGAGGAAAGATTTGCTCTTGAAGCAGGGACAGAAGATGGAGTATGGGATTTTGTACGTACACACATGAAGCAGCTCCCTGTTTATGTAATGAACAACAATAGAATAGAGGCAAATCCAGAACGTCAAAATTACATGCTTTTTGACCGTATGGTAGCGTTTCATGTGCAAAGAGGAGTAATAGTCCCTATATCTGCTTCAAGTTTTTATGAAGGTTTACTTCAAAGATTTCCTGAACGTGACAGTATGTTTTTTCTACCTGATCAAGTTTCGGAGTATGACAAAAAAAGGACTGCTGCAAAAGATGTCAGTCAATTGAACCTTTTTGTCTCCGATGAGGAGTCATCTATACAATGGCTCAGGCAATTGCTAATACAGAAACCACAGACTTTTCAGGATATACACCCGCAGTTTCTTAAGGAAATCGGCGGCTGGCAGAAACACGAGAAGCCGCTGGAGCTTTCCGAAATGCTGCGCGAAAATTTTCTGCGCTACGACGGCAAGGGTGATGTGCCGAGCCAGATTCACAGCTATTTATCCACACAATATAAAGACATGCGCAAGCTGCCAAAGGACTCACCGGAACTGAGGCACAAGGCAAAGGACCGCTGGTACGTGCCGGACCCGGGCAAGGCCGGGGACCTGGAGAAGTTGAGAGAGAATGCGCTGCTCAGGGAATTCTGGGAATACCTGCCTCCCGGATACAAGCCCGCAGCCCCGGAATCGCCCCAGGCCGTGCTGCCGGGATTCGAGGCGCCGCCCGCGCCGGTGCCCAGAGGCAAGAAGATGAAAGTCATCCGCCTGGAGGCGGTGCGCGCTGGGTTCAAACACTGCTGGCAGAACAAGGATTACCGGACAATTATCGCCGTGGCCCAGCGCATTCCCGAGACCGCGCTGCAGGAAGACGCCAAGCTGCTGATGTGGTACGACCAGGCGCTGACGCGCGAGGGTTTGGATTAGAAGGAATATGACCGTAATCACCACGCACAAATGGTGTTACAGCCCCACGCACGGGCAGATTTGCCGCGTGATCGAATCACGCACGCTGTGGGGCGAAACAACATGCAGGATATGGCTGCCTGGAAAGAACATCGTGGCGCACGTGCATGCGTCGAGCCTGTTGCCGCTGGATAACTCCGGCGCCGGGACGCCGGAAGAAATAGCATACCGGGCCGCGGCCGCACGGGTTGCCGACGCCATGACGCACGATGTGCTGCTCGCTCCCATAGAATCATCGGTGATCCCGCTGCCGCATCAGATCAGAGCATTGTCACGCGCGGTTTCGGACGGACGGGTTCGCTATCTGCTTGCCGATGAAGTGGGTCTCGGAAAAACAATTGAAGCCGGGCTGATACTGAAAGAACTGAAGCTGCGCGGCATGGTGAAGCGCACATTGGTTGTTGCGCCCAAGGGGCTGGTCAGCCAGTGGGTCTCGGAAATGAATTTTCATTTCGGAGAGGATTTCCAGCTTGTGCTGCCTGAAGATTTGAAAACGCTGGGCCGGGTGGCGGCATCAAATGTTTCCCGGAACGGTGACGGAAACGGCACGGAGGAAAGCAAGAATACAAACGCGTGGCGGATGTTCAACCAGGTTGTTGTGCCGCTGGACTCATACAAGCCGATGGACCGGCGGCGCGGGTGGTCCACGGCGCGGGTGAACGAATACAACAGAGAACGATTCGAGGATCTTGTTGCCGCGGGCTGGGACATGGTGATTGTGGACGAAGCTCACCGGCTGGGCGGAAGCACGGACCAGGTAGCACGATTCAGGTTCGGACAGGGGCTTTCCGAAGCGGCGCCTTACCTTCTCCTACTGTCCGCCACACCCCACCAGGGAAAAACAGATGCTTTTCACAGACTGGTTTCTCTGGTAGACGCAGACGCTTTTCCTGACCCCGAAAGCGTGACCCGTGAACGGGTGATGCCGTATGTGATCAGAACCGAGAAGAGACAGGCTATCGACGCGGATGGCAAACCATTGTTCAAACCTCGAAAAACCGAGCTGGCGCCGGTTTCCTGGGGAGAGAAGCATGGTGATCAGCAGTTGCTTTACGAAGCAGTTACCGAATATGTGCGGCAGGGATATAACCAGGCGGTACGGGAGAAGCGCAGTTACATCGGCTTTCTGATGATACTCATGCAACGTCTTGTGGTGTCAAGCACGCGTGCGATAAGAACAACATTAAACAGGCGGCTTGAAGCCCTGGCTTTGCCGCAGGAACAACTATCCCTGTTTCCTGATTACGCCGACGATGAATGGTCGGACCTGGACGGACAGGAACAGATAGAAACGCTTCTGCGCTCGAACCTCAAGGCACTCAAGAACGAGCGCGCGGAAGTCAAGATTCTTCTTGAAGCCACAACACGGTGCGAACAGCGCAGCCCTGATGTAAAAGCTGAAGCTCTTCTGGACTGGATATATAAACTACAGTCGGAAGAAGGCGATCCGGACCTGAAAGTGTTGGTGTTCACAGAGTTCGTACCGACACAGGAAATGCTGAAGCAGTTCCTGTCAGATCGCGGTTTTTCAATCGTATGCCTGAATGGTTCCATGAACATGGAGGAACGGAGACAGGCGCAGGAAGATTTTGCAGGGGATGCTCGCATACTCATATCAACTGATGCGGGCGGAGAGGGATTGAATCTTCAATTCTGTCATGTAGTAATCAACTATGATATCGCATGGAATCCCATGCGTCTGGAGCAGAGGATAGGCCGTGTCGACCGTATCGGACAGCCACATGTCGTAAGAGCAGTAAATTTCGTTTTTGAGGGCTCCGTGGAGCATCGAGTGAGACAGGTGCTGGAGCAGAAGCTGGCTGTAATACTCGAAGAATTCGGAGTCGACAAAACCAGTGATGTTCTTGATTCCGCCCTGGCCGGGAACATTTTCGATGATATCTATATGGAAGCGATACTGGAACCGGAAAAAGTGGAGAACATCGTTGAGAATAAATTGAATAGATTCAAAGAGCAAGCTGAAGAGGCGCACGCTGGCGCGTCGATTCTCGGTGACGCGGGAGATCTCAGGGCCGATGAAGCACAGCAACTACTAACACATCCGCTTCCCCATTGGGTGGAAAGAATGACTGTTAATTACCTGAATGCCCATGGAGGAAAAGCGGAACGAAAGCAGAAATCATGGACACTGACATGGCCTGACGGAGAGATGTTAGAAAAGGTTGTTTTCTCTATCAAAGAATCCGTTAATAACCCGGCGGCAAAACACCTTACCCTGGAAGACGAGAAAGTGCGAAACCTTGTGGGCAACCTGCCATGCTTTTCTCCCGGCCAGTGTATTCCCGTGGTTTCGATAGCAGACCTTCCCGGTGCAATTCAGGGATACTGGTCGCTTTGGCGCATTTCCGTTGAAAGTCAAACGTGGAATCGAAAAAGAATATTATCTTTGTTCCTTTCTGACAATAATGAAGTCTATGCTCCCACCGCGCGACACATTTGGGATCACTTCATTGTAAAAACACCTCATGTAACAGAGAACCTTGATATTACCGAATCTGAAACAATAAGTAACAGGCTTCGCACTGTGGCCGAGGATCAGGGAAAACAATTGTACGAAACCCTTTTGAGGGAATACAAGAATTACATTTCGCGTGAACGAGAAAAACACAGTTATGCTTTCAAAGCGAGGAGAAAAGCTATTGAACGCATTGGGCTGCCACAGGTTCAGAGTCACAGAATTGCATTGCTGAATGAGGAAGAGAAGTGTTTTCATGAGAAGCTGGAAGAACAAATGCGCGTTTTCCCAGATATGGAGTTGCTGGTGATGCTCAGAATTCATGGAGGCAATTGTGGGTAGCTGGAGAGATCGCATCCTTAAAGAATTCACCCCACAGGTGGCCCGGCTTACAATTGTTGCCGATCCTGATGGACTTCTTCTGGAAGAGGGAATTCTATCTGGCATAAGAGAACGCGGTTTCGAACTGATTCCATTCGAGGACAGGATTGCTTTTCGTTACGCTTACGAATCCAATTTCCGTTCAAGGTGGGATCTTGGCGAGCAGACCGATCTGGTTGTTGTTTTAAGAGCGCACACTGGAGACCTTGATTCTCTGCCATTCGATCTTCTGGAAGCGGGAAGAAAACTCTCATTCAATTTAGGAGATATCTTTCCCGGCTTGAGCTATCCCGTTTTAATATCACTGAATAAAACTGAACTCGATTTGCTGTACGCGGCGCAGGAAAGACATTCCCCGGGTGAACTTGGAGAAAATGCATCAAAAGAGTTTGTCCTGAGGCATGTTTATGGAATTGCACCTGAACTGATTACACAGCCGTCCGATCTACTTCGGGTTTTGCTCAAGAGACATTACCGATGCCAGCAGATACCGATGATTCTCGATGACCGCTTGATCCAGATACTGGCTCAAAATGAGGAGTTTGAAGAGTGGCCTCTCGATGTCATAGTTCCCGACCGGGAATGTTTTCTATCTTTCTTGCAAGAGCGATGGCCGCTCTTTCTTGATAATGTCGCATCGCCAGGGCAGGTAAAAGAAAATAAGACACCATACGGATTGAAATACTCCGGTCCATCGATTCTTCCATTTGATCATGATGATATAAGGATTTATATCGACAATCTTTTCGTTGAAGGAATGCTTGAGCCGGTTGATCACGAGAGTTCAAATAAACTCGCCGAAAAGTGGATGGGGATCGGTATTAGAATTGATCCTTTACAGGACAAACAAAAACGAACCGAAAAACTTATTACTAACGTTAAAGAAAGAATCCCTGGAGACGATGCCAGGCATGCGGACTGGTTTCTTTTTGCACGCACATGGGCTGAATTGACTGCAACTGTATATCAATCACCGATAGACAAGTCTGCTATGGAACAGATAAAAGGCTTGTTTAAAAGCATTGATAGTTCATTTATCAAATGGATTGAGAATAAATATGCAAGTCTAGTAAACTTGCCGCCTGTCCCACCTGTGATGGTTCATCATATACCAAAGTTCATTGCGAATAAAATCTTTCAAGATAAGTCCCACAAATTTGCATTGATATTGGTAGACGGATTAGCACTCGATCAGTGGCATGTAATTCGTGAAGAGATTTCACCGCGGCGCCCTGGATTGATTTTCAGGGAAAATGCTGCTTTTGCCTGGGTTCCAACGCTTACTTCAATATCACGACAAGCAGTATTCTCGGGCAAACCGCCCGTATATTTCCCTAACAGTATCTTTACTACCGACAAGGAACCTTCTTTATGGACACAATTCTGGAATGATCGTGGCTTGCATCAAAGCGAGATCGGATATGCAAAAGGATTGGGTTCTGAAAATGTTTCTGAAATAGAGAATATGCTAACAAACAAAACGAGAGTTTTAGGACTTGTGATTAGTAAGTTCGATAAAATCATGCATGGCATGGAACTCGGTATGGAAGGTATGCATAACCAGGTAAAACTATGGGCTCAGCAAGGGTATTTGACCGCATTAATTGACTTGCTTATAGAAAAGGAATTTATTATTGTCTTAACGTCTGACCATGGTAACATTGAGGCACAAGGGTGCGGAAGACCCACAGAGGGATCAATTGCAGAACTTCGCGGCGAGCGGGTCAGGATTTATTCAGACAAGGGTTTAAGGCAATCGGTTAAACAGAACTTTGATGAAGCATTATATTGGGACTCAACCGGACTACCGAATAATATATTTCCGCTTATTGCTCCATCGAGAAAAGCCTTTGTCCTCAAGAACAATGTTATAGTTACCCATGGAGGTATTTCAGTAGAGGAATTGATTGTCCCGGTAGTACAGATAGAGAGAAAATTGATATGAATTCGAAAACAGATAAGAGATATTCACAAATTGGAATTGATAGACTTGTCCGCCTGGAATGGCTTCAATACACGGCAAGTTTATCTCTTGCAGGCAATAAGGAAAGCGTCATGAAATCTCTATTGCAGGATCACCTCAAAGATTCATTTGAATCCACTGACACGAGTATTCGTAGTTCGATGGACAAGACCATAACTATACTTAGAAAAACCTGGGACAATGTTCCTGGTTTCTTACTCCCCTTAAAAAATGATGGATTGTCATTACTTGCGTCTTCGCCTAAAAAATACCATATTGCAATTCACTGGGGAATGATATCGGCAGTTTACCCTTTCTGGGGAGCCGTTGCTGCAAATGTGGGAAGGCTGATCAAATTGCAAGGCTCGGCTGCAGCCGTCCAAGTACAGCGCAGATTGAAAGAACAATATGGTGAAAGAGAAACAGTATCACGACGAGTTCGGTACATTTTAAGATCATTTGTCGAATGGGGTGTAATAGTCGAAACAGCTGCCCAGGGAATATACGCTGGAAAAAATCCATTGACTGTTGATAATGAAGCTCTAATTACCTGGCTCATTGAGGCGTATCTTTATTCTATACCTTCTGGTGCGTCAAACTTCCGCGATTTGATTGGCAAGTCAAGCCTGTTCCCATTTTCCCTCCATATGGTCAGCAGTGACCGATTGGCCAATTATTCTGATCGGCTTGATATTGTTAGACACGGTTTTGATGAGACATTGATTATCTTGAAGAAATAAACTCCTCGATTATTTCTTTCTCTTTTCATCATTAAGAAGCTTCGTTTCTTTTATCGCTTTCTGGAAATGCTTTTCCACGGGCGATAGAGCATTTATCTGTTCTTTATGGTATTTTTCGTATTCCGACCGGGCCTTCTCAACAGCTTTCTCGTGGCTCATCTTTCCGGCATGGGTTAGAATATCGCGCTCGCTGAGGCGAAGGAAATCGTCCAGTTTTGAAATCCAGTCACGCATGTACATAGGTTTTCTGTTGAGGGCGCGAAGCTCCGCAAAATCGAGATACATCGTGACGATCCGGTTCAGAGCTTCAAGTTCGTCTTTCATCAAGTAGTTCTTCGCGATTTCGGCATCGGCGAGTGTGGGTCTGTCGCCCGTCCAGGAAGTAAGCCCCATGTGCGGTTTTTCCGCATCCGCGCGGGATTCCACGATTTCCGCCGCCGTGTGCCCGTGAGCCGCCCAGTGCATTTTATTCTGCACTATCGCGAAGAAATCGCGGCTTAAATCGATGTTTGGGTCGTAATCTATGCTGGTGGCGTAAATATCCAGCACTTTTCGCCAGAAAATCTTTTCTGACGAACGGATATCCCGTATTCTGGCGAGCAGTTCATCGAAATAATTGCCGCCGCCTGCCTGTTTAAGGCGCTCATCGTCCATCGTGAATCCCTTTATGATGTATTCACGAAGCCTCTGAGTCGCCCACATGCGGAACTGGGTGCCCCGGTGGGATTTTACGCGGTATCCGACCGAAATTATTACATCAAGATTGTAGAAATCAATATTCCGGGTCACTTCCCGGTCTCCCTCATTTTGAACTGTTGCAAATTTTGCAACAGTTGCCTCGGGCACGAGTTCTCCCTCATCGAAAACATTCTTTATATGCTTGGAAATTACCGATTTATCACGATGAAATAGCTCCGCCATCTGGTTCAGGGACAACCAGACCGTTTCATCCACCAGACGCACTTCCAGACGGCTTTTTCCGTCATCTGTCTGATAGAGCAGAATCTCCGAGCCGTTTTCAGTTGTTATTTTAGGCTTTTTCTTCAACTACGCCTCCCCGAAACGCGGACACGACGAGGATATCAACATCAGAAAAGTCCTGTGAGAAAGCCTTTTTTCTTGAATGTTTTCACAAATCATAATGCTGTTTCTCATTTCCCTCCAAAGCATACCACAAAGAACAGGCCGGGGAAATCATCAGGCGGTTATTTCCCTCCATTTCTTCATTTGTTCTGCCCATATTGGCTCCGTCGCGATGTGTCGGATGTTTCTTTCGGTGATCTTATCGTCGCCTTTTTCTATCCGGGGCATGAACAGGATTTCTTCCTGGATTTGGGGGGCCAGCAGGTTCAGGTTCATGATCTGGGTGATCCGGGCGCGGGTGAGGCCTGAAAGAGCGGCGATTTCAGCGTAGTCTTTCACGACGCCCTGGCTTATCAGGCGCTGAAAATGGATAG